>Ga0190312_1000010_pt1 | contig 112388 bp, 104 predicted proteins | sample 487007910_MG_FD_165046 | JGI IMG/M metagenome (GOLD analysis project Ga0190312, IMG submission 165046) | Hydrothermal vent sediment bacterial communities from Southern Trench, Guaymas Basin, Mexico - 4870-07-9-10_MG | ecosystem: Environmental > Aquatic > Marine > Hydrothermal vents > Sediment ... | reverse complement strand
ACTATGTAAATAGTGATAAGAAAGAAGCTATAAATGAGTTTTTCTTCTCGGTGTTATGGATGTTTAATGAAAATGCAAACAAGATTTCCGACAGAGAAGTTTCAAAAGTATTGTTTAAAGGCATAACATTATCAGCAACTTTAATTAAGCTACTAGAAGCAAAACTAGATAAAACGAACGATATTAAATACATACTTTTCGTCTTATCCTCACACCTTCTAAAATGGTTGTTAAAATATCCAAGAGCATTTATTGGGCTAAACATTAATGATTTAATTTATCTTATAGAGAAGGGTGATAGACTCTTTATTGGAAGTATTATAATCGCTCTCTCTCGTATTGAGAGAGAGTTAGAAGTAATTAAAGAAGAAGAGCATGAATTTATTTATAGAAGAACCGTTGCTAATTTTGAAAAGGTGAAAGTAAAAATTAATAAGATAATTGAAACCAATAAATGGTATATATTTGTTGAGGATAATAGTTTAAACATTTTGAATACAAGTGATAGAACCATTGGGGCTATACAACTTGCGAACATCCTAGACAGAGAAGATATAAAACTCCTTAGATCATTTGTTCAAAAACATTTCACATTACTTTAGCACTCAAATGGAATCGTAGTCAATATATGGGCTTCTCATACAGTCTTCTAAAAGACAAGAACTTCTTAGCCTTCCTAGAGCGGCTTAGTGGAGAGTAGCCTTGACTTTAGAGCAGTAGAGTACAAGGACTATGATTACGGAGTTCTATAATGAATGAAGGGATAATCGGTAATAAAAAGAATGCTAAGAAGAGTGATAATATAGCTCAAAGTTTCTAATGATTATAGACCTTATAGTTAAATGGGAAAAAGCTAATACAGTGATCAAATCACTAACTGCTATCTATTCTGTATATTCAATTTGTCATTGACATGGTAGAGTGAACAAAAGTAATCCAACCAAATCTGATCTAAACTATCATCAACTAGGTATGTCTGTGTGACTTAGCTCAAGAAACATAGTAAAATCACTGTACGAGAACACCTATATAATACTCTTCGCCAAAACCGCAGTCGTATACACCAGTAACAAGCATGAACTTTCTTTATACTCTCCTAGCTCCACGCTAGTACTACTCACTATAAATATTTCTACTTTATGTCTCATCAAAACATTACGAAAAACTCCTTCAACAAAGCTCTTAACATTAATTAACTGAGTACACTATATAGCAGAGGAATAATTAATTAAAAACTTGACTAGAGTCAGAGAAAATCTACTAACTTTACTGCTTTAGCACTATAGTTCTCATAAACTAAAGATTCAGGAAGACCCATACCCAAGAGACAGTTTCTAGGGTAGTGTTCGCAGATACCCTACTGACTATGCTTTATCGTAAAGTAATTTTATTTAATTATTTTGTTTACTATTTACTACATTTTCAAGTATATAGTTAGTAAATAGTTATTAACAGGTTAATGAACAGGAGAGTTATGATGACTTTTTCTCTACAATAATGTCTACGAAAACTGGTCCCTTAATATCAATCGTTCTGTTTTTCTCGTGAATATACTTCATTATCTTAGGAGAAATCTTAATATTAGCGTCAGCTGGGCCTTCAACCCATCTTACGCGCATCCACCCTGTTTTTCCGTCTTCAATTAGTTTAGCAAACTTCTTTACAATGAAGTCTATATAGCGTCCAACGTATATTCCTTCACGGTCTTCTACACTACTGATTATATTTCCATTGAGTACGTAAATTTTATTGAATGTTGCTGGTCCAGCATATGGCTTAGGATCTGGTTCATATAAGTAGATATCTATTTTTTCGTCACTGTAGATGTGTACTTTAAATGGACCTACTTTGCTTCTATATTTTTCTATATTTGATAAGAGTATTTTCTCTATTTGTTCTCCATATTCAGTAGACGGACTTAGAACAGGTTTTATTCTTGAAGCTATATCTTGGTCGCTTATTACTGAGTACAGGTAGGGAAATACTAGGACTCTTATGTCTTCAATATTGTATATTACTTGTGCTAGTCTTTCTACACCTAAGCCGAAATTGTAGACAGGGTAGGGGATATCGTAGTTGGCTAGTGCTATGGGAGAATATAGGCCGAAGGTTCCTATTTCATGCATTTTTCCGCGGAGTTCTACGTATACTTCGAACTCTCTATTGTATGCGTAGTATCTTGAGGTATCTTGTTTTTTAACTATTTTTATTTTATTTAAACCTATTTTGTTTAAAATAGTTTTAGTTAGTTCTATTGAAGCATTTACACTTAAGTTTTCGTCTACTACAACTACGGAAGCTGAGTGATAGTAGCGTAGATGATTTTTATCTACTCGTTGTTCTCTTCTAAAAACCCAGTCTATTGAAAAGAGCCTTAGAGGTGGATCTAGGTACTCTAGTATGTGACTGAGTGTAATAAACCAGGATGCAGTCATGTGGCTTCTCAAAGTAGTGGCTAAAGGAGTAGGCTTTAGGTCAAAGAAGTCTTTGAGAATACTTATTAGTCTTAAGCACTGCTTGTCTGTTATCTTGAGTTCTTTCTTTAAGACTTCGAGAAGCTCGTCTGCCTCTATTTCTCTTTCTCTATATTTTCTTAAAACATTTTTGAGTACGTTGAAATCTATTTCACTTACTTCTTTCTTTATCCTATTTATGTACTCTGTGCTGAGTCCTATGTCTGGTCTTGGGAGGCCTGCTAGAAAGTATATTCTGTCGAGTATTACTGGGGCTTCTGGGCCGTACTGTTTATAGACGTCTTCGGTGGAAATGAATATCGGATTTATTACTTCGGTAAAACCTAGAGAAAGAAGAGCTTCTCTTATTCTATATATTAGGTCTATTACAGGGTGAGGTTTTCCTATGGATTTTTCTAATGGTATTTTTCTAGTATTATCTGGATATATATTCGAGTATTCTATCCATAGGTCCTCGAAGTTCTCGTTTTCTTTAAGTCTTTTCTTGATTTCATTTATTGGTAAAAGCATATTTTTCAAACCTCTCTACGATTTCTCTCAAACAATCGATAAAGTAGTCTGCTCTCTCTTTTTCTAAAAGATAGGTGCTTATTTTCATTCTTTTCGTTATTCCCGGCTTTATTCCGATGATATTTTTCTTCTTGAGCTCTTTATAGAGGAAGAACCTGTCTCGCACTTTTAATGAAATTTCGTAAAGCTGAGGTGTCTCAAAGTGAAGTAGATCATGGTTGTGAGGCTTTTCTCCAAGGAGCTTGAAGCCTAGCTCTTTTTCGAGGCGCTCAGCAATATATCTTGCTATTTCTACTTTAGTTTTCCATTTTGAGACTCTTTCCTTTAAGTAGGGTAGTACTTGTAGCAAGCAGACTGCGGGGGCTCCTCTTACAGTGCACCCTAAGAGTTCTACTTCCTTATTTTTCTTATACTTGCTTTTCTTAAGTATTATTTGTGAAGCTTCTTCTGTCATGGCTAGAACTCCTATAGGTCCGGTGCACGCCATGCTTTTGTGGCCTGAGCCTACGGCGAAGTCTGCGCCTATTTTGTTTAGAGAGAAAGGCATTCTGCCTATGGCGTAAGCAGCATTGATTAATATATGGATGCCGTGGCTTTTGCATATATCGACTATTTTCTTTATTTCAGGTATATTGCCATAGTTTCCGTCAGGATATGTAATTAAAGCTAAAAGAGGAGGTTTTCCGTAATTCTTTTTAACTAGCTCTATTTTTTCTTCAAAGTCCTCGGGTACTACTTTGAACTCTGGATAGTCTGTAGTCTTTGTTAAAACTACTTCAAGCATACTTCTCTCAGCTGCAAGAAGGCTCGTGTAGTGTGCATTTCCGTCTGCGACAACTACAGGGGCTTTTTCATTCTTCAGTACATATTCTTTATAGAGAGCGAACATTACTGTAAATATTCCTTCTCTAGCTCCGTGAACGAATCTCACTTTACTGCAGTCGATAAAGGTCTCGAGTTCTTCTACTAGCTTCTTGATATTAGGGTGCCTAATGCTGTGTAGGTCTCCTGTACAATAAAGGCATGTAGAATAGCCGTCTAGATAGTCTATTAAGTTCTTTTTCACTCCTTCGGGAACAATACCGCCGCTACGAATAGGATCAACAATAAGTATTCTACCCGATGACACATCTGGGCATTGTAATAACTAAGTTAATAAATATGTTTCTGTAGTGCTTTACCTCGTATTTATCGAAGTGATGTTTCAAGACTGAAACAAAGAATATATATTCAAGACAGGAGAATACATATAGCGGATGATTGATACCAGGCCGGCTCTGATGAATGATGATCTCTCGCCCCCTTTTGATGACTGCTTTTAAGCTAAGCTATTTTAAGAGTTTATGTTCTATTACTATGGGAACTCTGTGTATACGCCCTATCCATTAATGCTCTTTGAGGAAGCGAGGGCTTTAGTTTCAAAGTATTTTTATGTGCTTCACTACGAGTTCGACGGCTTTGTACCTGTTTTCTATATTCAGCCTGACGGCGACTTGAAGAGTAAATTTAAGGAATTTGCTCTTGAAGCTAAAAGTAGGAAGCTTCTGCCTTTCTTGAAGAAGAGTAATGGTTATTTGACTATAAGAGTACTTCCTTTTGAACCTAAGAGAAGGAACCCTAAGACACCTCTACTTCTCTTTGCGGCGACTTTCATTACAGTACTAATAGATGGTTTTCTTAGGGCTTCAGATAGTCTTCTACCTGAAGTGCTGGGACACGAAGTCAATGTTCCCTTAACGACGCTAGCCTATGCTTTAGCCCTAATGGCTATTGTAGGGATCCATGAAATGGGCCATAAAATAGCTTCAATAATACATGGCGTTAGAACATCGCTTCCCTACTTTATACCAGCGCCACCAGGAATAGGGATAGGAGGTACATTTGGAGCAGTTATTCTCCAAGAAGAGCCTCCGACAAATAAGGACGAGCTGTTTGATATAGGGTTCAGCGGTCCTGTTTTCGGTTTTCTGGCAACTATAGTAGTTATGCTAGTAGCTGCTCGAGTAACAGGAATTGTTTCGATAGAGCAGCTTAAAGCTTGGACAGAGCAGGGCTATGTCTTCGTCTACATACCGACTCCTGTGTTAATGGACATTATTCTCTCATACTATAGGCCTCTTCCAGGACCCAACTATGTCTACTACTTGCATCCACTAGCTTTCGTAGCCTGGGCAGGCTTCATTATTACAGCGCTAAACCTTTTTCCCGTCTGGCAGCTCGACGGAGGACACGTTATAAGAGCGCTTGTAGGTCCTAAGAGAGCTAGACTCCTCTCTATAGCTGGTGTAGTAGTGCTCTTTATTCTAGGGTACTGGATGATGGCTCTTATTCTGCTGCTTTTCATGATGATAGGAGGTAAACCTGTAGAGCCTCTAGACAATGTTTCTCCGCTAAGCACTTCGAGGAAACTATTGATCATAGTGTACTTGATCATACTAATACTGTGTTTGCCAGCGCCACTCTATGGATAAACTTGAAAATATTCAGTTAAAATCTATAGTAATGAAGGAAAAATTACAGAAAAGTAAGACTTAATAGAAAGTATAATTATTGCTATACTGTGAGAAAAACACTAGCACTATTTCTTATAGGACTAATCTTTATGATCTCCTTTAAAGTAGAGACTGTTACTGCATTTTCTCAGGAAATCCATGTGGTGAAGAATATTGAGTATTACTGCATACTTGGACTCAATGGCAAAATAGAGGAGTGGAAAGTAGATGTAGAAATAACTGTTGAGGGGACAGGTTTCCGTACTATTGTAGATAGGATTTGGTTTGCTTCTCCTCAAGGAATATTAGAAATTTCGCCTAAGCCTTCCTCAATAAAATATTATGGTTATTACTTAAAGCTTACTTGGGAACACTTAAAGCTTCCAACTAACATAAAGTATTCAGCGAGACTCTTTACTCCTCCTCCGATAAACTACTCTGTCGAAATATCGGTTAACGGTCACAGAGCAGAGATTATTGAAAGAAATAATGTAGATTATGTTAAAGCAGGAGTAGGAGACGTTATTTCACTTAACGTTACTTTAGTGAATGTAAAGAAAAAGTGGCTTTGTGAGGATAGCTACTTGAGGCTTCCGCTCAACTTAATTATAATGTTTAATCTTCCTTCATATCTTAAGCTCTTATCGCTTAGTCCGCAGCCAAATGCTACAATTATGGTCGGAGACGAGAGAATGCATGTCTGGATGATTACTCTCTATGATAATGTAAGTTTATGCTTTAAGGCCAAGGTAGAGGAAGTAAATCCTTGGGGTGAAGTACCTCTTAAGCATATATCAATACAAGTTATTGATAGACCTGACTTAGTTGCTAAAAGAGTAGGAAAAATAATTGATCAGCTGAATGAGTACATTGAGGGTCTATCTTCAATTATTGATAAGATGAAAAAAGGCATAAATGCGTCTCTTGAACTCGCTGAAGGATTAGCTAATGTATCTACTGTATTGAATGTTACTGGATATTCTCTTCTAAAAATATCGAGTGTTCTTAAAGAATCAGGAGAAAACTTAATAAAAGCTTCAGAAGAATTGAACTCCCTTATTAATTCGTTTAAAGGATCTGTTTCTTACGTCTCAGATACACTGGATAAGATAAGTGAGGTACTTGACACCTTAGAGTCAAGTGAAGTAGACTATAATGAGGTAATAAACTCGCTAGAAGAAGCAATTGATACATTAGAGAAGATATATCCTCAAAATGAAACAGTAATACAACTTCTAGAAGGACTAAAGACTTTAATTGAGCAGTTAAGTCAAAGTCACGAGGAATTATCTGAAGAGGTAGAGAAACTTAAAAAAATGGTGTCGTCACTTAACAGTGCTATTGAGGAAGGAGAAGAAGCTGCAGACAAGCTTAAAGAAGCTGGTCAAGGTTTTATTAAATTATCTTCCTCTATCAACCTAATAGGATGTACCAACATAAATGTGTCTCTGGTACTTCGCAATATTTCAGAAACTCTATTAAGTACAGTTAATTCTAGCTTAGAGCAGCTCTCAGCTATGGAGGATAAGTTAGATAATCTAACTAAGACAAAAGATTATTTAGAAAAAATGAGAAAATGCGCTTATGCAGAATGGGGTCTTTACTACAGGTACTCAACTGAGATATTCTCAGAAAATGCTGAGCAAAAACTGAAAATAGAAATAGTAGCTGTTAACAATACTATAAAAGATATTATAGTGAAAACAAATAGCATCGTCTACAGTATATTAGTTAAAAGTTCGAACAATATTATCGCTACTACAAGTGACGGTAAAACAGTGTCTAATGAAGCTAGTATTTACGTTAAGGAAACATATGCTCTTATATGCCCATTAAGCAACGGTAGTGTACTCAGAAGCGCTATTGGGACAAAAATACTGCTTCTCAATGCTTCAAATCCGTCTGTAGAACTTGATCTCTGTATGTCTCCAGCTGAAACAGAATACTCTATAACATTTTCTTTAGAGCTAGTTCTTCCACGCTTGTTCTCGGTAAAAGAATTTATTCCAACAGGATATCGTAAGAAAGAGGTTAGTAAAGAACCAACTGGAAAGAACTTCATCTTACTAATTGTATCAGTTCTCTCTGTTATTGCTGTAATGTATGTTGCCATTAAGGCTAGGAGACATGAGAAGATCGAAGTAGATATTTCAGATATTCTCAAGGAGATAGAAGAAATACGTAAAGAAGTATCAAAGAGAGTTAAGTCCTAGTATATTCTTTGAAAAGTTCTCTTATCTCATCTGATACTTTAATAACATCATTCTTTCTTCCAAGTAAATATATTTCAACTTCACCACTACTAAGTACTCTAGTTTTAATATATATTTTAGGATGTCTTTTTATAATAGTGTATGTTTTTTCAAAAACTAATATTTCTGGAAGACCGCTTACTCTGATTCTTTCTTCATAGAGTTTTTCTCCCGAATATTTTTCTAAGTATTTTTCTATTTCGGGAAACATGGACTCGAGTTCATGAGGAGGACCTGGTAAGCAAACTATTATCTTGGAGCTGTGTTCTATAATCATTCCTGGAGCAGCGCCTACTTTGTTGAATACTATGTGACAGCCTTCAATTATATAAGCCATTTTTTCAGCAGCCTTTAGGCTACATTTTCTATTGCGTAAAATATATTCTAAAACTTCTTTACTCAGTACTAGCCTACGTTTAAGTACTTGTGCTATAGCTTCGCGTGTAACGTCGTCGGAAGTGGGTCCGAGGCCTCCGGTCAAGATTATTAGGTCTGCTCTTTTCATCGATTCTTCTAGGGCGCTGCCTATTTCTTCAATACTATCTCCGACTACGGTAATTCTTCTTATGGTGAATCCCTTGAGAGTTAATCTTTTAGCGATCCAAGCAGCATTAGTGTTTACTACTTCTCCTACTAGAAGCTCTTTTCCGGTGGATATTATTTCTGCGATCATTTTCTGTAGACTATTTTGGGGAGAAATTAATTAATGTGATTTTGGATACAAGCTAGTTTTATATAACTATTGTACTCAAGAAAAATGTAATGAATAGATGTCTTTGCTGTTCTCGGCGAAAAGCTTCGAGAAAAATGCTACTTAGAAGTGAGGAAGGAGAAGAAATACCTATAAGCCTATGCATAGAGTGCTACCACGAGTGGGTCTATATTTCAAAAGAGTTCAGATTTCCTCTAAGTACTAGTGCTATAGAAAATTTTCGTAAATTATGTAGACATGAATTACATCTTGAGGACTATGAGTACTTAGCGTATAAGAATGAGTATCAAGAAGTGCTTGATGCGCTACGTGAAGTAGGAATTAAAGTATCTAAAACAACGTTAAAGAATGCTGTAAACTGTGATGAAAAGTGCTTAAAGTGGATTAGAGCTCTTTTGAGGGCGCTACCAGAGGAAAGAAAGAAGGTGCTTATTGGCCAATTGAATACTTTCTACAAGGAGAAAGATAGTTACGTAGCAAAACTGCTTTTAAGCTTACTCGAAAATTCGCGTTAACTCTTTCCCCAAGAAGGTGTAGTCATAATATACTCCGTCAATTAACACAATATTGTATTTAGCTAAATCTTCACGGATAGCATGAGGGACCTTTACTCGGGAGACAAGCACTAATTTATGAGGCTGAAAAACTTCAAGATAATTTTTAACAAGGTCTATGTTGGAAATCTTGCCCCATATTCTAGCGTTTTCTTTTTCGAACCATTTCGACCCTGACTCTATTTCAACTATATAGTCAGGGAGAGGATGTACTCTATCGGAGGAGAATGTTACCTCAAAGACCGGTCTATTGTATACCATTAAGTCAGGTCTATATCGCGGTATACCACATCCTTTAACAGGTCTAAGTGCTTCATAGAAAATACTCAAATATTTTCCGTCAGCAGTGGCTAGTACTACTGTAGCTGGTATTTTCTTAGGTAAAGTTTTTCTCTCTAAAATTAGCTTAGAAGAAGGCATGAGAATATCGGCTTTTAAGTACAGCAATAGAGAAAGAAATACAAACAGCTGATATAGGTCTCTTTCCTTTATATTTAAGGAAAGTCTTATAGCGGCTCTTACTCTATCAAAAAACTCTAATCCTGATAGTTCTCCTAAACTGTATAATTTGAATACTTTTTTAAGACTAATAAAGCATTTAGGATCTAGCTCTAAAATATATTTTCTGATAGATCCTTTTTTAATTAATTTATTAATACTAAATCCAGCGTCTATTTCTTCTATAGAGTACTTTGCCTTTACTTTATTAATGAGTATTGATATTTTACTTAGAAGCGTATCTAATTCTCTGCACTTTTTATCAAACTCTGTTGCAAGCAAACCAGCTGTAATTTCTCTAGCTTTTATCATAGCGTTAAGTACTTCGTTTTCTGAAACCGAAGACACTATTACTAAGTTATGTGTTTCGGCTAAATTCTTGTCGAACACTATAAGTGCTAACGGTCGACTTATTTTTCTCGAAATAGTAAGTTTCTAAATAGTGTTTAAAGGAAAGGCTTACTGTAAGGTTCTAGCAGAAGACTTCTTAAATAATACGTTCTCAAGTAATTTTCTTTAAATGTGGCAGAAAATAGAAAGCTAAAAATATTCATTATTCCTCACTGACATTTTGATGCACTCTGGCAGCTGTCATTCGAGGAATATTTCAAGATAACTGCAGAAAATATCTGTCGCGAAGTACTAACAAAAGCACTTAAGTCAATAGTATCGCTAATAGACATACAGTCAGAAAAAGGAGAGATACCAGTAGTAGTATTCAATCCTTTAGCCTGGACGCGAACTGACGTAGTTTACGTAAACATAGCTGTATGCGGTCCTAAAGCAAAAACATTAAAAGTAATAGGCTCCAATGGAAAAGAAATACCTTCACAAATAATTGAAGCTAGAAAATCCATCTGTAAGGAAGCTCTTGTCTACCTCGGCGCGTGTACAAGAGCGCCTTATGAGGAGCAGTAACCAGGAGACGCCTAATGTAATCTAAAACACGAACTCTTATACCTTCTCTAGAGGAATTAAACTCCATAATTATTTACCCCTATAGAGGAGAATATTCATATGCTAATATATCCTTTACAGGGAAATAAAAATGTATCAGCACAATCCTCTATAAGGGAGAAAGCCATCTAGTAAAGTCGAGTACAATATTAGTTCCATGGGTGAGCATAGAAGTCAGCCGGTTTGGTACTCGTCACTCTTCAGTGCCGCGTGCGGTCATCACTCAGCTACTTAAGCGAAACAATGAACATACAGCCGCTTACATCGGCTCGGCAAAGGGGGAGGGGCTTCACCGGTCTTATGGGGACAGCGCTTCCTCATCGCCCCAACTAGTATTTTATCTAAGGCTATTTATTCTTTAATTGGCGAGAGCTCTTAGGAAACACATCGCTTCTTCTTTTATCTTTTTGACATTCAACACCGCTATGCTTCTTAAAGAAGTTTTACGCGCTAAGTACTTGATAAACTCGTATCCAAGATAGTAGCCGGTCTGGCTCTTCCCCTCTATACTCAGCCAGGAGCCGTAGAAATCATTTACAGGCTTACCAGATTCTATCCGACTTAAGTATTTTCTTGAAAGAAAACCTAAATGACACTTACACCAGTTCAGCCAGCTATTATCTGAAGCTATCCTAGCAAGACCTTTTCCCGTCAGCTCTTCTTCAATATATGTCGCATATCCTTCACTATAAAGCAGAAACAGGGGATCCGATTCAAGTTTTTCGAATTCCCTAGCAGATAGGCCTCTCAACTCCATGTGAATTAAGTGCGCTAGCTCATGTATTATCAGGCCACGTAAATCCTCTAAACTACACCAATTTAAATCTACTATGTTCTCTAGTCCAAGTAAAACAGCTCTTCTCCCCCTGTACTCCGTTGCCCAGCCAGCACCACATCCTATCCCCACATAAACCACAAAAACGACGCCTAGTCTATTCCTCCAGAACTTAACGAACTCTCTGTAAGCATAAGGTATTACTGATAGTAGATTTCTCCAAACGTGGCTAGTTTTAGGAAACCATGAAGTAAATTTCGAGAAAACATATTTCTCAGCAAAATTTCTCCAATTTTTCCCGTAATTACCTATCTGAAGCTCATAAATTTTAGGAAATTTTTTGCTGTAAAACTCCTCCCATGTAGCCAGAGGAGACTTACTCGGATTCTCACATAAAGCGAGCACGAAACTGGGATAAGTGTCTACAATCAGATAATCCATGAATCCACCAAAATACATTACTTTAAGTGCGCTACTTAAGATCTTCGAAACCACCCCTACGAAATAGTTTACACAAATTCTATAGACACTACTTTCCCTTTATATTCATTAACTTCGATCAGAGTTATCTTCCTGTTCAGCAAGGGGTGCAGAGGATAGGGATTAACGTAAATAAGTCCATTTTTCTGAGCTGTAGGCTCAAGAGCTTTTTCATGTAAGTGACCATAAATCACTAGGAAAACTTTCCCACAGCTCCTTATAGTATCGTCTAATTTCTGGTGACCCGCATAAGCTAAGTAAAAGTCTTCATAGCGATTACCCGTGTACTTAATGAGGTCTCTTCGAGGACAGTGATGAAGCACGACAATACTTCTACGAGATCCCGCTCGACTCCCACTTACTATTTCTTAGTTTCTCTGAATATATGAGAGGAAACAAGCCTTGTTTTAAGCTGTGTCGAGGAAACTAATATACTGTATGGTTATTTATGCAAACAGCTTATATATCTTTGAAACAATTATCGTTTTAGATGAGCCACCTTACCTTTAAGGGTAAGGTGGTGATGGGGCAAGAGCCCTATGGCTCGATGAACTCCACCCCCAGGCTAAGCCCACAGCTGCTAGAATTAAGTGGGGTGTTTCCCCGGGAGAGGAGAGTAGAAGCCCCCCGCTACCGTTTTACGGGGCGATGGGGGGTTTCTACTCTCGGGGCTGTGAAGAACCGTTGGAGTGCCCGAAGCCCCCTAGGAGAATACTCCCAACCCCCTTGGGATGCAGGAGTATTCTCCTAGCCTTCTCCCCGGGGAACACTAAGCATACAGCGAGATGCCCGAACCCCAGCCTGGGGGTCAGGCGGGTTGATAACAGTATTAAGTAAACATCAATCCAATAATATACAGTGCTTTAACAGAAATGTTCTTGTGATTGGTAGGTTTTAGTGAAGTATATTGCTTTAAAATGCTTCAAATATACTAATGCCTCCCGCCCTGCAGGACGCCCCCCTCCACTATGATATGAGGGAGATGGGGGGTGTCTTGTGGGGCGGAAGGAGTTTGAAGTAATAAGGTCTAATGTTCTTAGGATAGAGGTAGATGAGAAAACAGAAGAGTTGTTGAAGAGCCTTCAGAGAGAGTTTAAGAAGTACTTTGATGTAGCGAATAAATTTGTTAAGCAGTATTATCGAGCAAATCACAGGCTTCCTAGACAAACAGAAGTTTATCGGGTTCTTCGGAGAAATAATGCTTCTAGCACTGTTGCAAACGAGGTTTCGAAGAAAGTTTTAGCGGTTTGGGAGAGCTATACTGAGTTGAAGAAGCGTGGCTACAAGGCTAGAGTTCCAGAGTTCAAGAATACTCCGATTATACTGCATAATGAGCAGTACCGTGTATATGCTAGAAAAGATAATAATGAGTGGATTGCTGAGAAAATTGAGTTTTCTTTAAACGGGAAATGGGTTTCACTTAAAGTTAAAGGGAAGCTTAGGTGGATTCCGAGGCTCAATGAAGGACTAGTGTTTTATATTAGTGGATTAAAGTGCCCTAGTATAAAGTTAAGATATTGTTTAATAGAAAATTACTTAGTTTTAGGAGAGAGATGTCTTAGTAAAAATAAGGCAGAGATTTTCCAACGGAACGGTAAATGGTATTTTGCTTTTTCGGTGGTGTTAAAGGTTTCTAGGCTTCAGGGTAGTGGAGTAGCAGGAATTGATATTGGTGCACGTAATTTGGTTGCTTTAGTGGGTGTAGACAGCAATAATGAACCGTTTTCATTACTGTTTAAGAGCGGTACACTGCGTAGCTATTGGCTTAAAAATGAAAGGCTTGCTAGGCGTAGGCAGAGGATTGCTAGTAGGTTTTTCTGGGAGGCAGTAAAGTATGCTGAAAGCAATGATAAGGAGATGGAGAAAGAGTGTTTTAGTAAATATAAATTGTTTTTGAGGAAAGCAGGGAGATTCAGGAAGAAGGCTAGGGAAGTTAGAAAGAAGGCTGTTAATGCTATGGCTAAACTGGTAGCAGAGTTTCTTGCTTCTAGAGGTGTTTCGAAAGTGTTTGTTGGCAATAGTGTTTGCTATGCTGTCTGTAGAGAGGACTTAGTTGAAGAGATTGCTTCAAAGCCTACTAGAGAATTATTGCGCAACTTTTTCTCTCCGAGGCAGATTATTGATGCTCTCAGGAGACACTGTGAAGTCAGAGGTATTGAGGTAGTTGAGGTGAGTGAAGAGAATACTAGTAGTATTTGTCCAGTGTGTGGTCAGCGGATTCAGCGTCCTTATAGGGGACTAGTAGTGTGTGAGAAATGTGGACAATTTAACGCTGATTTGGTAGCAGCATACAACATAATGAAGTTTAATAGTAGTGTCGAATTAAATGATAAAGAGTTAAAAAGACTTCTCAATAATCCCAAAACATACATATACCTCATTAAGGAACAGAAATGGGTTGAGAAAAGTATTTAAATTAAATTCTTTACCCCGATAGGGAGACACCCCACTAGCCCCATAAGGGTAACCCGCCTGACCCCCAGGCAGGCAATGAAAGGCCAGCCGGCCTAGAGCCGAAAGAGGGGGTCTAAACCACGATGGGCAAGAGCCTATCCCCCGTTTCTCCTTTATTTCAAGCTGGTGGAGACTATAGCCTCAAGGATTGCAGTTCTCGAAATCTTTCTCAGTAAACCCTAAACCTTGAGCATAACTATAGTTATACCAGCCTACTACACCTACAACATACAGGTCTCCTATTCTGCAGGGACCCTTTACATCTAGTAGTACTCCGTTATATTCTTCGTAAAGCTTAGCTAGCTTGTTCAGCTTCTCGATACTAGTTAAACCCCTTCTCTTTTCTCTACCGCTAAGCCAGTGCTCATGATTGCCTGAAACAGCTAAAAGAGGCCCTTTAAAGAATTTCCTAATAAATCTCAACAGCTTCTTGAAGTACTTCTCATCAGCCCAGTTCACTACATCGCCTGCGAAAACAATTAAGTCGATTTCGCTCTTACGCAGTACTTGAGCCAGCTTAACTAGAATAGTTGAAGCCGGGTGATGAATGTCGCTAACAGCAGCTATTCTCACTACGCGAAAGAAAATATGCTCAAATAATATGTTTAGCGACCCAGGGCTCTAAGATAAATAACAGTATTCTAAACTATAAAAGTATCTCAAAAATAATTCAATTAAATTTAAATAAGCCCGATGCACCTCGAAGCGAGGACCTCCCTACTCACTCTTTTAGGAAAAACTAAGGACATCTATTTAAGTGAGTACAATATTCTCACTCAAAATAATGCCAAAATAATTATTTCTATTATATTCCTTAACATAATTAATACATTTTATTAATTCACTATATTCTACATAACCTACTTTGACTACATATTTTCCTATAGGTTCTATAATCACTAATGTCGGTAATGCAGCTATTTTAAACAATATCACTAAATCTCCTTTTTTATTATTTATGTAAACTGGCCATGTTATATTACTCTCTTTAATGTATTTCATTAATCTTTCAGGAGGATCTACAGCAGGTGCTACATCGATTGAAATTATGTAAATATTATTGAATTATGATAATAATTTCTTTAATTCTTTTAATTCATATTTGCATGATTTATTTTTTAGATTTAGAAGAAAATGTTTTTAATGAAAAGTAGTTCGTATGTGTGTATAGGAATACTATTGCTATCAGTAGAGCTATTATGAGTATAGCTATAAACTTTCTATTCATATATTAAAATTTGTGTTTTAGAGCTTAAATATTCAATTATATGGCTTATTATTAAGAAATATAAAGTATTTTAGCTATTTAATGAATATTCTTTGACGAAAATTATTATTCGTGTCCAAAATAGGGAGGAGGAGTTTCTTGAGATACTTTTGCATGTTCTTCACTAGGATATTGAATTAAGGACAGTTAAATACCTTTTGTAGGAGAGGTTTCTTGGAAAGTTAAGTTAGTCTTTAACCTTGTTTATTAGTTCATTTAAGGTTTTATGATTTGTGAGCCCTACTCGTATAATGTATTTTCCGCTAGGGCCTATTATTACTAGTGTTGGAACCGCGCTTATACTGAATAGTTTGGTCATGCTTCTATTCTTATCTATGTAAACTGGCCATGTTATTTTATGGTCTTCTACATATTTTTTGAGTTTTTCTGGAGTATCTGTACCGGGAGATATGCTTATGGAAACTATATGTACGTCGCTGCGGCTAGCTAGAAGTTTTTTGAGTTCTTCAAGCTGTTTTGCGCATGGTCCGCACCATGTTGCGAAGAAGTCTATTACTAGTATTTTGCCTTTGTATTTACTTAGATCTACAGCTTTTTCTTCTAAATCGTAGATTTTTATAGTCCATATTTTTTCGTTTACTGTTTTTGTCGAGGGCTGTGTTGATGTTTGTGTGAATAGAAGAGCTACTGCTATACCTCCGATGACTAGTAATACTACGGCACCTAAGATAATGATAGCTATAGTGAAAACTGTTTTGCTCATATCATGTTTTACTGTATCTTTGTTTAAAATATTTGTTTTTTAGTTCTATCTAGAGAACAGTTTTCTTTTTGTGTATGTAGTAGAATGTAGTGTTTTTCTGTATAGAATAATTTATTTTGCTACATTTTGACCATATGTACCGATGGTGAGGCAGTTTTCTAATGGTCTTCTGTAATAGTTGGGGTATTGGCGCTAAAGACCTATATTTCTCTAACGTGTGTTAAAGGAGAATGTCTCAGCGCCTGTGTATTGCATATTATCGTGTGAGTACTGAGGAGCAGAGTGTAGAGCAACAGAAGATTACTGTACATAAGTTTGCTGAATCGAGAGGATTTAGTATAGTGAAAGAGTTCGAGGAAGATATTTCTGGCAGTATTTCTGCTATTGAGCGTCCTCGCTTCAAGGAGGCATTAGCTTTTCTTGAGCAACACCCGAATATAAAAATTCTCCTGGTTTATTCTCTTGATAGACTTGGGAGAAGCTTTAGAGATATCTTTTCTACAATGAGTGCTCTCGAGAGAAAAGGTATTATGGTTATTAGTGTTAGAGAAGAGTTTACTCATATTATGCATCCTCAGATAAGAGACCTTATTATAGCTATTTTGGCTTGGGTTGCTCAGTATGAAGTATACTTGATTCGTGAGAGAACTAGGCTTGCTTTGCAGAGACCTGATGTTAAAGAGAAGATTGCTCGGAGAAGAAAATACGATAAAATAGATGAAGATAAAAAACAGTTTATAATAGAGCTTTATAATAGAGGTTATAGTATAAAGAAGATTGCTAAGCTTACAGGCGAGACTGAGTACTTAGTTAAAAAGATTCTTAAACTTAATGGAGTTTTGGAAGTAGGCGAGTATTCTTGTCCTCGATGTTTTCATCGTTTGCACTGGGATGAAGTTGAGAAGAAGTATAAGTGTAGAAACTGCGGATACATCAAAGCATAGTTTTATATACTCATAAATATTTTATTCTCATAAAATAGGGTGGTAACATGATCAGAGTAGTTGTCTTAGGGCAGGGTATGGGTGCTTCCCATTTCTCTGTGGGTGTCGAGAGAATAAAGTTAGGAGAAATAGAGCCTTTTGGTGTTCCGCTAGCAGAGTACGATTTAGGTTACAAGATTTCTGACATAGAGATTGTTGCATCATATGATGTTGATGAAAATAAGGTAGGTAAAACAGTGTATGACGTCGCGGAGAAGCTAGTAGGCGGCAGTGTTCCTATACCTGAGTCTCTTAAGAAAATTACTATTAGAAGAGGAGTACATTTAGGTAGTTTACGTGGCATGCCTGTTAAAGCACATGGACTCGAGGAGAAGAAGGGGCTTGGCGAAGCAGTAGATAGAATTCTAGCTGAGTGGAAGGAATTAGAGCCGGATGTCGTAGTGAATACGATTACTACTGAGCATGGACGAGTATTTGGCAGCCCAGAGGAGTTAGAGAAAGCGATAGTGGAGAATAAATTAGAGTCTTTGACCGCTACTCAAGTCTATGCTTACATAGCTTACCTATACTCAAAGAAAGTCAAGCCTATAGCTTTCATTAATGCTATTCCTGTGCTGCTAGCAAACGACGAGGCTTTCCTAGAGCTCTGCCGGCAATCCGGAATGATTATTTTTGGCGACGACTGTGCTACTGGAGCAACTCCATTTACCTCAGATTTAGTTGAGCACTTGAAGGAAAGGAACAGGAGAGTAAGATACATTGTTCAGTACAATATAGGTGGGAATACGGACTTTTTAGCTCTAACTGATAGTAGGAGAAATAAAGCAAAAGAAACCACGAAAACAAGTGTTGTAGAAGATATTCTTGAATACAAAGTGCCTACGTACATTAAGCCCACGGGGTACTTAGAGCCTTTAGGTGACAGAAAATTTGTTTCACTCAACCTCGAGTACATTACATTCAATGGTCTCGTCGACGAAATTACAGTGAATATGAGGATAAATGATAGTCCTGCACTTGCAGGGCTGCTTGTTGACTTAGTACGTTTAGCTAAAATAGCTCTAGATAGGAGGCTATATGGCACTGTATACGAGGTGAATGCGTTTTACATGAAGAAGCCAGGGCCTCCTGGAGCAAAAGCTGTACCAAGGATAGTTGCTTACCAAAAGCTTATTGCATGGCTTAACTCGCTTATTTCTACTTAACACCGAGTTCTAGTTACTCGATTTGAAGTAGCGATCTATTTCCTTAAATAAGATATTTTACTCAGTATGTTCTGTCAAAATAAGGAGAGAGTCCCTGCAGAGCTGGTACGATAAAATGTCTTTAGAAAAGTACTTTCCTTACGCTACTTGGAGAAAGTATCAAAGAGAAATAGCTGAAGCTGTTAGAAAGGCAGTTGAGAAAGGCGAGATACTTTTACTTGAAGCGCCGACCGGTGTAGGTAAAACTTCGGCTGTTTTAGCCGGTGTATTGTCTGCAATAGAGGACAGTGATCTAAAGGTCTTCTTTACTGCTAGAACTAAGAATCAGGCCATGGCTCCCTTCAGAGAATTAAAGCTACTCCAGAAGAAAGGAGTTCATGTATTCTACTCTCTTTTTAGAAGCAAAAAGGAAATGTGTTCGCTTGAGTCTACGCAGCACATGGACTACGAAGAATTTCTAGAATTTTGTAAAGAGAAAAGAGAGCAAGGATGTATCTACTCGACAAATGTACTGAAGCTGAAGCCAGAAGACTTATTTGACTACTGTTTAATAGCTCGAACTCCTGTAGACTTTATAGAGAAGTGCCGCTTTGATGATCTTTGTCCCTACGAGGCGGCCCGTAGACTAGTTCAGCTAGGAGCTAAAGTAATTATAGGCTCTTACCCCTACGTATTTGATCCTAAAGTACAGCAAAGTTTCTTCTCTATGACAGGTTTATCTTTAGATAAAATAGTCCTCGTTGTAGACGAAGCACATAACCTGCCTTCTTCTCTTTCAAACATGTTGAGTATCAAAATGCCTATGAGGCTAGTGCGGCTGGCCAAGAAAGAGGCGTCTAAATACCACTTCTACGATCTAGCTAGAGACTGTAGTCGTTTACTTGCTTTCTATAGAGTTCTTTCGAGAAAAATAAACGAGAAAGGAGTTCCAATAAACATAGATGACATTCTGACAGCAGTAAGAAGCGTACAGTCTTTTGTGAGAGAAGCCGAGGCTTTAACTATAGAGAAAAGAAAAAGTGAAAAAGTTTCTAAAAGCCGGTGCTATGTGCGCTACGTAGCAAAGTTCCTCAAATCTCTCTTAGAATTTAGGCGAGGATACGTTCTATCTGCGAGACTTGAGGAAGGAGAGGTAGTACTAGAGTACAGGTGTATTAGTCCTGCAGGAAGACTAGAGCAGCTCTTTAGTAATCTGGGAGCAGGAATCTTAATGAGCGCTACGCTTCAGCCAAAAGAATTCTTATCGGATATACTTGGCTTACCTTCTGCTAAAGTTAGAGAGAAGAGAGTAGGAGAGATATTTCCTAGAGAGAACCGTTTAGTGGTAGTAGCAACTGATGTTACTTCAAGGTACTCTGAGAGAAGCGACACGATGTATGAAAGAATGTGTGAGTATATTTTATCGGCATACAGCGTATCGCCAGAAAATAAAGCTATATTAGTAGTAACTCCTTCATACGAGTTCCTTAAACCCATCAAAAGACTTCTAAAAGGAAATCCTCTCATAATAGAAGATGAATCTACGAGAATAGAAGATATTGTAAACGCTGTTCAGGCAAAAAACAAAACAATAGTACTAGCTGTAGCTGGAGGAAAAATTGTCGAAGGTATAGAAATTAAGAGCAAGAGCGGAAGCATGATATCAACTGTCGTTATAGCTGGTATACCTTACCCTGAACCCGATATCTTCAACTCGAAGCTTAAAGAGCTTATTTCAATAAAATACTCTAATAAGAGCTTGGGCTGGGAATATGCTTTTGCGATACCAGCCGCAATGAAAATAAAGCAGGCTGCAGGAAGAGCTATTCGCTCAGAAAAAGACAAAGCGGCAATCGTTATTTTAGACAAAAGGATTCTAACAGACAGCATAAGAAAGTTTCTACCGGAGTTACTTGAAGACTGTTTTATTGTTAACTCTCCGAAGAAACTCTCAGAAAAGCTTTCTCTATTTTTCCGCTCTAAGAATCAAGTATAGGTTTATGACTTTAAGTATAGGAAATAAATTTATTCTAAAAGAAAACTTTTTAATTAACGCGATACATATAAATTTAGTGTGCATAAATTGAAATAGGGGTGGATATATTTGAGCAGCCGTGTTGAGGAATTGACGAAAACGTTGAGGGATCTAGAGAGAAGAAATAGCGACATAGAGGCAAGTGCTCTAGTAAGCTCAGACGGACTAGTAATAGCTAGCGCTCTTCCAAGCGAAGTAGACGAAGCTAAAGTAGCTGCAATGACAGCCGCTATTCAAAGCGTAGCAGAGAGAGTAGCCGCTGAGCTAGGTAGAGGACGTAATGTCATGACGTATATTGAAGGCACTGAGGGAGGCATACTAATAACCAATGTCACTGAAGACGTGCTCTTGTCGGTAGTACTAAGGCCGGGAGCTAAATTAGGTTTAGCGCTTTTCGATGCTAAATCATATGCTAAAAGACTAAGAGACATTTTGCTAGGAGGAGAATAAATACTTTATACAAGACACTTAGTTCTCTTAACACTTGTTATTCTCAATATATTTGAACATATTAACTACAATACTTTCTAGGTCTAAGTAAACAGGAGTATTGAATCAGCAAAGCTCGAATAAAGCATATTAATTACTGTACTTTCACTAGAGCTGTGGACAAAAAGATTTCAATAATTCATTTAGTTCCTTTAGTGGCTACATGTGTATTCACTTATCTATGTACTTATATCCTCGTGTTTTCTAACATAAGTGAACTTGTAGAAATGCCTTTTATGAAAGAAGAAACATATTATGCGACGCTCTATAACACAATGCTTCTTCTTTCATTAATAGTAATAGGATCGCTGATGTTGTATATCTTAATAAAATTCAAGAAAGTGAAAATATTGGAGGCAATAGTCAAAGTTCTTGTAGCTTTATCAATCTACAGTATTGTAACAATATATGTAGCTAGTATTTGTATACTGTTGGGACTAGAATATGTAGACTTACTTGTCTTCAATATTACTGTACTAGTTCTTACAGTCATTTTTTCCTACCTTGTTTTATTTACGAAGAAAGGTTTCCTCGCAGCGTTTTCTACACTGCTCTTAGGAGTATCTATAGGGACTTTGTTTGGAGTAACACTGCCTCCGTGGACGGTACTAGCCGCTGCAGCTACTGTAGCTCTCTGGGATGTTTATGCTGTTTTCAAAGGACCGCTTCGCGCACTAGTAGACGAAATAAAGTCTAAGGAAAAAGTACAGGAAGAAACCTATGAGCCTAGTTTTCTGCGCGGAATAGCTCTCTCATTTAAAGGTCTTATAATAGGTCTAGGAGACATTGTCTTTTATTCTATGTTAATGTCCCTAGCTCTTTCTTCGCCTAAATTCTCTTTAGAGAGGTTTATCTTAGTATCCTTAAGTATTGTAGTCGGAGCATATATTACGTTAAAAACTCTTGAAAAAGGACATAGAGCCCTCCCTGGCTTGCCTATACCTGTACTCTTGGGTATTACTACTTACATTATTCTAAGCTGGATAAACATTTAAGTAGTATTATTTAGTCACTTAGCCTGAAGTGAATGAACACTATTTTGCTAAAATACCTTCAAGTAAAGTAAAGAAATACAAATTTACTATATGTCTGAGAGGAGTAGAGCTAACTATAGTCAGCGAAAGTGGGGTATTCTCTGCTAAAAAACTAGACAAAGGTACCGAGGTTTTAGCAAAATATATGATAATAGAAGATAGCTGGAAAATACTCGACTTAGGCTGCGGATACGGAGTTCTAGGACTAGTAGCGGCCAAACTGGCACCTAATGGCTATGTAGTGTTAACTGATATTAATAAGCGAGCAGTAAAACTGACAAAAATGAATATTAAAATAAATAGTATTAAAAACGCTGAAGTCAGGTGGGGCGATCTCTACGAGCCAGTTAAAAACGAAGTATTCAATACGATAATATCAAACCCGCCTATAAGCGCCGGGCTCAAAATATGCTATAGAATCATAGAAGAAGCCCCCGAGCATTTAGTGGAAGGAGGTTTGCTTCAATTAGTGGCTAGGCATCGGAAGGGAGGAAAAAGATTAATGGATAAAATGGTAGAGGTTTTCGGAAACTGTGAAATAATAGCCCGTGAAGCAGGCTACTGCGTATATGTTTCGAAGAAAATTACGCGAAAATAAGCTGTACTCTATCTCCGTTAATCAATACGAAGCTTTTTGAAGCTCTCCGATAATATTCTTTCCAGGAGCCAGTATTTGCAACTCGATACTCCTGGCAAATACCCGGTATATGCGTATGCCCCATAATTAGCCAGCAGCGATCCTCTAGTCTCCTCTTAAGTAGTTTTTCTAGAAAAAGACTTACTCCTATAAGAGAAGTCAGTCTGTTAATAATATGTGCTAAAGCGCCATTAGGGCATGAAATATCGCCGTGAGTAATGTAGACTTCAAGACTATTCGTTGAAAGCTTTAAGCACCGCTTTATAACAATCACTTTCCTAGAGGAATACTCTAATTCAATTACTTCGTCTCGAACAATAGGATCGTGAGACGCTAAGCTAAGCACATAAACAACTTTTTCCACAGAGTCGGGTAGAAGCATCACTTTAGGTTCAAGCATTTTCTTAAGTGTGGCTACAGAAACGGGTTTATGCGCTTCATCAAAGAGGTCTCCTGCGAAAACTACTGCCTTCGGCTTAATTTCTTTAATTTTATTCAAAAACTCAGGCGGTAGCGAGCAGTCATTATGAATATCAGAGACTACGACAACAGGGTCCTCTAGCTCTACTTCAAGTACTCTGTTTAAAGGCTTCTTAAAAAGCCCTGGAACTAAGTATAGAGCTGAAGCTGCTATGCCCAAGGCAAATAGAGCGGACATGAGCACAGCGAACCACAGCATATAGACCTACCTTATGTGGGCTCTTCTCTATGCTTTAAGAAGGAGTTAAATAAATCTAGCTGGCTTTGAGGAATAAGCTTCAAGTTATTTTTAAGAACAATTATTTCCCATGAGCGGAGGGCTGGGCAAATAAAGCATCCAAGGCGATAAAATCCCTCTAAGTAAAGCGGATTTAAGGGAATGTTGTTCTTCAGCAAATATAGCTGAACATGGCTTCCGCTCCACAACTTAAGAGGAGCCACCTGCGTGAATTCTTTATGAATTCTAACAAAGGGTCTCTTCGACCTGAGTTCACTTTCAGCATCTCTATCTCCCACTACTATCAGTGTTTTACCTCGAGAAATTTCTCTTATTTTTTTATAAAGAGCCTTTATCTTCATTTTAGTACACCACCTATTCTCGTTTGTGGGCAACCCCTTTTCTTCCAAAGCCCTGTCTATATTCGCTTCAGCTACCTCTAGTCTAACTCCAAGCCTCTTAGACACTTTCTCCACATATTCTAAATTACAGGGAAAGTCTACTCCTGTATCAACATAAACAGCCGTAATTCTCTTAACGCCATAAGCTCTTACCGCTAAAAGAAGAGCAGCAGTAGAGTCTTTCCCGGCGCTCCACGGAACAATTATGTCATTAAATCCAGACAGCCTCTTAAGCAGAGCAAGCGCTATTTTCTCAAAAAGCTTTAAGTACATATCATTAGATTTCAGTAGATCGTCGACATCTACTTCATAGAAATCAGTAGATAAAATCTCTCCTGAAGGTTCCCCTAAATCAGGTATTTTTAAGTAGCCTACAAGCCTTGGGCCTGAAAAAACATCGTGTTCGCCTCCAAATTTCCTAACCAAAAGAGGAACTGGAGGAATTCTTTCTCCAAGAACTTTCTCCAAGTTATCGAGAAATCTCTCACCGAGGCCTAGAAACAAGTCGTAAGCAGGCTCATTTTCTATACTAAGCTTCACGCCTCCACGGACTCTATGGTAGAAAACATACGCATTGACCCAGAAAACAGATGTCCTCAAAACACTTTTAGCCCTCTCTATTTCACGGGCTATCTGAATAATCCTAGTATTCCTCACCCTAGCTTTAGGCAAAACATGAACCACTACATTCAAAGGAAGATTCTCCTCAATACTCTTGAGATACTCTTCCTCTCTGCCCAAAAGAACTATTACAAAAGACTCTTCGTCAAGTATCTCGCTAAGACGATCTAAAACTTTGTCAGCTGAACGAACCCCCTTAAGCGTATATACAGGAATACTCCAGTCTCCATAAAACCTAGACAAACACGCCTTCAAAGCATCAGCATCCTTTTTAGCTCTAACAACAAGCTTAATCACTTCTCTTAAAGTATACTCAAAAAGCAAAATATATTTCCTCGCGGGAAATAAGCTGCTTAGATGATGACCTGATGGGCCTATGATTGATGAAGAGATTCCAGGAAACTGATCTCATCGAACTCTATATGTTTAGTTAATTACTTCTATTTTCATGGTCGTTAAGTAGTCAGGTATACTAAAGTGATAGAGCAGACATGGTGAGACATTATTTTATTTTGCATAGGATTGGCCGAATTTAAAGGAACCACCAGTATCGTGGTGTTTCTTTCCACTTTTCTCCTGTAATATGTATTTTTGCTCCACAGAACTTGCATCTATTTTGTTCGTCCAGATTCCATTTAGTTATGTAGAAGCCGTATCTTCCGATTACTTCTTTTCCGCATTCTGGGCAATAGGTGTTTTCATAACTGTGTCCCGGTACGTTGCCTAAGTAGACGTAGTAAAGTCCTTCTTCTTTAGCTATTTTCCAGGCTCTTTCTAGTGTTTCTATAGGAGTAGGAGGCGCTTCAGTGTACTTGTATTGTGGGTAGAATCTGCTGAAGTGTAATGGTGTTTCGGGGCCTAGGTGCTCGTAGTGCCATTTGCAGTACTGCCTTATCTCTTCGTTGCTGTCGTTGAGTCCAGGAATTATCAAGTAGGTTGTTTCTGTGTGAACACCCTTTTTCTTCATATATTCGGTGAACTCAAGTACTGGCTTTAAGTCTCCTTTAATGTATTTCCTATAGGTCTCTTCTTTAAAGCACTTTATGTCGACATTTGCTGCGTGTATGTTACTGGCTATTTCGTCTAAGACTTCGTCTGAAGCGTAGCCGTTTGTAACGAATATTGTCATGATATTGTTTTCTTTGGCTAGTTTCGCTACATCAAGAGAGTACTCTAGCCAAACTATAGGCTCGTTGTATGTTATTGAAACTGAGGGGCACTGTGTTCTGCGCGCATACTCTATGATGTCTTCTGGACTGTAGTTGTCGTATATCGACAGGTCTTCTTTAGTTGCATCTGCCTGTGATATATGCCAGTTTTGGCACCATGGGCAGCGGAATGTACACCCAATAGTACTTATACTGAGTGTAGGGCTCCCTGGGTAAAAGTGGAAGAGAGGTTTTTTCTCTACAGGGTCTATTGCTATGGAGGAGACTACACCATAGACAAGTGAGTAGAGTTTACCGTCCATATTTACTCTAGTTCTACAGAAACCAGCTTCACTTGGCTTAATTACACATTTCCTAGGGCAAATAGTACACTGAACAAGCTTGTTCTTGAGTACTCGATAATATCTAGCTTCTTTCACAAGTGATTTACTTCTTAATTAGTATTAAAAGTTGCCGATAAATATGGAAAGAATTTTAAACTTCTGAAGCCTTTATATCTATGTGAAGCGAAGTCTTTTACTAAAAGCGCTAGCTGCTGTTGGGGTCTCTGTAGTTATTTATCTTGTAGTAGCTAACATGCTTTTGGCGGGACCCCAAAACTTAAGGATAGAGTCCGTTTACAGAGAGCACCCCACAAAAATATCTATTGTCTTAGCTAACTTAGGTTCAATGAAAATAACTATAAACGAAATTAAAGTCAACGGAATTACTGTCTGGAAGAGCGGAGGATACTGGAATACTAGGTACGGTATACTCGTTATAATAAACGATAAGCAGATAATTTTCTTAACTAAAAAAATAACATCGCTTGAAATTCCGCCTAAAAGCAAATGCTTAATCGAGATTAAGAGCTCTAGGATCGAGAAAGAAAAAAGCTTTACTGTGGAGTTCGTTACATCTAGGGGAGTCCTTAGTGCTTCCGCGAAGTCTTAAAAGAGTAGTACTTGATACAAGTTTTTTCGTTAACCCAGTTATAGGAGAAAAGCTGTACTCTACTTCAGATGCAGTGAAAATGTTCCTTGAGGCGGCGAGCAACCTAAACTTAGAGTTCTATATGCCTGTGTCTACGGCTAAAGAGTTGCTCAAATACATTGATGAGAGTAAGCTCACTCTGCTCAGAGCTATTGTATTATTTAAGTCTCCCAGTAGATTCGAGCTTACTGTGCCTGCACGGCTTTTCTACGAGTATATAGAGGAAATGCGGGCGAGAATAAACAAGGGGCTAAGAGTAGCTGAAGAAGTTGCTAGAAGCATAGAGCCCGAAGAGATAAAGATAAGGAAGCTTAGGGAAAAATACCGCGAGGCTTTAAGAGAGGGTATCATAGACTCTATAGAGGATTTAGACGTACTACTTTTGGCTAAAGAGCTGGGAGGAGTAGTAGTCAGTAATGATAAAGGAGTCATTAAGTGGGCGGAGAAACTCGGAGTAGGTGTTATTGAGAGTAGTATTTTTTGGCAACTTATTTTAAAGAATCTTTGGGCAGAGAGAGCTTAGTTTAATCTTCAGGATAAGGTTTTCCGAGAGCACTTGGAGCACCTATTATTTTTCTAAGCTTTTCTACGTGAATAACTGTTATCAGCAGTATTGTAGCTATGTATGGTATAGTGCCGAGCAAGTAGGGGTTAAGTCCTATTGTCTGAAGCCAATATTGGGAGATTTCACAGAAGCCGAAGAAGTAGCACGCTAGAAGAGCTCTAATAGGGTTCCATGTGGAGAGTATTACCAGAGCTAGCGCTATCCATCCTCTTCCAGCAGTAATTCCTTCAACCCAGAAGGGAGTATATGCTAGGGTCAAGTATGCTCCGCCTACTGCTGCAAGTCCTGCTCCCAACACTGTGCAGAAGTACCTGTATAGGTGCACGTTTATTCCCATTGCTTCAGCCGCACTCGGGTTGTCTCCGCAAGCTCTTATCGCGATGCCTACTTTAGTTTTAAAGAGGAGAAGCCATAGGAGAACTGAAGTAACGTAGGCTACGTAGACTAGCGGATTTTGATTAAAGAAGCTATAACCTATGATAGGTATTTTTGAGAGCAAAGGTATTTCAATAGGAGCTAAAACTACTTTAGGAGGTATTCCTACATAGTTTTTGCCTATAATGCTGCTGACGCCTGCACAGAACATTGCTAGAGCTAGCCCGCTTACTATCTGATTTCCTCTAAGGCTGATACAGGCTACTCCGTGAATAATTCCTATTAAGCAGCCTAGAGCAAAAGCTACTAATACGCTTAAAGGAACTGAGCCAGTAGCTATGCTTACGGCGAAAGCAGATACAGCGCCTAGGAGCATTATGCCTTCTATACCTAGGTTTATTACACCAGATCTCTCAGCTAAGATTTCCCCTAAAGTAGCGTAGAGGAGAACTGTTCCAGCGGCTACAGCTTCATGTAGAAAGAGCTCGAATTCATGCATTTTTAACCACCTTTACTCGGTACTTTATGAAGAAATCTAAGATAACTAAAGTGAATAAAATAAGGCCGTTGAATAAGTTTATTGTTCCTCCAGGAAGCTTAAGCGATATCTGTATAGCGTCTCCTCCCACAGCCAGTATTGCCAGCAGAATAGAGAAGAGTATACACGCCACGGGATTGAGTCGAGCAAGCCAAGCCACGATTATTGCAGTATACCCGTATCCGCCTGAAATAGATGCGGGAAGCCTCAGTCTATAGTGGACACCAGCTATTTCTCCTACTCCAGCAAGCCCTGCGAGAGCTCCGCTGATAGCTATTGCCACTAAGACTATTCTAGCTCTGCTGACTGTCGCATATAATGCTACTTTCTCGCTAAAACCATACACTTTGAGCTCAAAGCCTATGCTCGTTTTAGTCAACATGAAGTGCATTAAAGCTACTAGAGAAAGTGCTAGAAACAGTGTTGGTGCATGTATAGGAGTCCCCGGAATAGGCGTAAGTCTAGCTTGATCAGGTATCATGTCTGTTAAAGGAAATCCCCATTCCTGAGGGCTCTTCCAGGGACCATATACTAGATACTCAACTATTTTCGCGGCAACATAGTTTAGCATAAGTGTTGTGATTATTTCATTGACATTCATTTTTACTTTAAGAAGCCCTGGAATAAGGGCCCAGAAAGCTCCCGCGATAGCTCCTGCTATAAACATTACTGGTACTAGAATCCAGCCTGGGGCATTAGGCATTGCGTAGAGAGCTATTCCTGTGGCAGCTACAGCGCCGAGTAACAGCTGTCCTTCGGCGCCTATATTCCATATACTTGCCCTAAAGCAGACAATAAGCCCTAAGCTACATAGAAGTAGGGGAATGGCTTTCAGTACTGTGTGTTCTACTCCGTACTTACTCGTCAAAGTTTTCACGAAAATCTCATGGTATGCTTTAAGCGGATTTACCCCGAAGAGAGGCATGATTAAGCTAGCTATGCCTAGTGCTAAAAGAATAGACAGGAAGGATGCTTCAAGTAAAACAAGTTCGCTTACTTCTTCGCGCTTCTCTATTTTAAGCCTCATGGCTTTACACCGGCCATGAGTAAGCCGAGTGTCTCGAAGTCCGCTTCACTTGAAGTAAATACGCCTGCAAAACGCCCCTTATACATTACAGCTATCTTATCGCATAGTTCCAGAGCTTCATCGAGGTCCTCTGTGAACAGAAGTATTCCGGCCCCTCTCTTCTTCTCTCTACGAAGCTTTTCTTTAACTCTACTTGAAGCAGAAATATCTAGCCCTGATGTTGGGTTAACAGCGACCACTAGTTCAGGTTTCACTGAAAGTTCCCTCGCGATAACTAGTTTCTGTAAGTTACCTCCTGAAAGAACTTTAGCTGGCACAAAAACTCCCGGCGCCTTAATGTCGTATTCCTCTATCAAGTTGCGAGCCCACTTCTCTACTTTTCGGAACCTTATTACTCCCTTCTCAGAGAACCTCCAGTAATATCTTAAAATAGAGTTCTCGGCTAAAGTAAGCTCAGGTACAACAGCCGATCTAGCGCTTTCCTCAGGAATATACGCTAGCCCCATTTTAGCTAAAATACGCGGCGAAGCCTCAGTTACTCTAACGCCCTTAAAGAATATTTCGCCTTTCAGAGGTTTTCTGAGTCCAGCAATACTTTCAGCTAGCTCTTTCTGCCCGTTACCCGCTACACCTACTACTCCGAAGATTTCTCCTCTCTTCACAGCAAAATTCACTCCTCTAACTGCGAGCCAGCCCCTATCGTTCTCCACATAGAGGTTCTCTACTTTAAGTAGCTCTTCGCCGCAGTTTTCTTCTAAAACACGTTTTCCATTAGACAGAACAGAAGAGTCTCCGATCATAAGCTTAGCTAAAGTATGTACATCGGCTTCTCTGGTACTCAATGTAGCTACTTTTCGTCCCTTTCTTAAAACAGTAATTCTATCACTTATCTCCAGTACTTCCTTTAACTTATGTGATATAAAGACTATAGCGTACCCTCTATCCCTAAGTTTGCGCAGAATTGAGAAAAGCTCCCTTACTTCAATTGGAGAAAGCGAAGAAGTAGGCTCATCGAGTATAAGTATCTTCGCTCCTCTTACTAAAGCCTTAATGATTTCTACTCGCTGTTTTTCACCTGCCGAAAGCTGCCATATATAAGCGTCTAAATCTACTTTAAGAGAAAACTTTTCAATAACTTCGCTGGCTAAACTCTCTACTTTCCTCTTGCTGAAAACCATAGTGCTGTTAGTACACAGCGCTAAGTGCTCGGCTACAGTAAGTGAGTCAACAAGCTTGAAGTGCTGGTGAACCATACTTATTCCAAGATTCAGTGCGTCTTTAGGAGACCTCAAAGAAACCTTCTGGCCCCACACATAGATCTCTCCCTCGTCGGGCTGTAGTTCGCCGTAGAGAATTCGCATCAACGTAGTTTTGCCAGCTCCGTTCTCGCCTAAGAGAGCGTGAATTTCACCTTTCTTTAAATCAAAATCTATCTTGTAGTTAGCCAATACAGTAGAGAACTTCTTAGTAATATCCTTCATTAAGACAGCATAAGACTTATCCACGTTTTAGGTAAAAACTTAAAAATATATAAACTTATTCCTCAAAAAATTTATGTAATTACTTAAAATGTTAGCTGCCGCTGGTCTTCCAGACGACTACATTTTTAACGAACCAGTTCATGTTCCAGAGAGGATCATGGCCTAGCCTCTCGCCAGGTTTTACTCTTAAATTACCTTGATTGTCGTACAATGGGCCTGTAAATGGATCAAATGTAGGCACTTCTTCCTTCATTTGTGCAAGCCTTTTGAATACAAGGTCATATACGCTTATCTTGCCTAGTATAGGGTCTTCAACATACTTTGACTTGAGAATACTCTCGAACTTAGGATTAATAGGTATGCCGAAGTCGCAGCCCAGCTCAACAGCTCCTTCTTTTAGAAGCCACCAGTAGTCAACGTTCTGTAAGTTAGTTGTGTTATAAATTCCTAGGTAGATCTTCATTAGAATGTCCTGGTATATTACTTCCCAGTGAACAAGCTGGCCGCTGACACATACATCAGGACCATACTTGAGCATAGGGCTGTAGTGTCCGAAAACATATACTGGTTTTCCTGCCTTATAGTATTCTTCGCACAGAGAAACTACTGTAGGAGAGTCTTCTGTAAATGCCAGTACATCGCATCCAATAACGTCTATTAGAGTCTTAGCGGCTTCTCTTGCTTTAGGTGGATCGTACCAAGCTCCTATTTCTATTACATATACAGTAGCGTTGGGGTTTACTTCATGTACTCCTATTGCGAAGGCATTGATGTGTCTAATGACCTCCGGTATTAAGTGTGCAGCTACATAGCCTATCTTGTTTGTCTCAGTGAGCGCGCCTGCTATCAGGCCGTTTAGGTAGTATACTTGATATAGGTCGGCGAAGTATGTACCCATGTTTTTGTATCTCTTGTAGCCAGAGCAGTGGAAGAAGATCACGTTCGGGTACTTTTTAGCAGCCTCTAGTGTCGGATCCATGTAGCCGAAGCTTGTAGTAAATATTACTTGATAGCCCTCTGAAACGAGTCTATCTATTACCTTCAGGCAGTCTGCCTCCTTAACTGCCTCAACGTAAGTTACTTCAAGCCAGTCAAAAGTCTTATTCACGTAAACCATTCCTCTATAATGGCCGTAAGTCCAGCCATAATCTTCTACAGGGCCGACGAAAATCCATGCTGCCTTAATTTTCTTGGCTTTATACTGAGCTTTTTCTTCAGCCAAAAGCGCTGAGTACTTCTGCTCTAAGTAGAACCAAGTTACAGCAGTACAGAGAAGAGCTACTACTATTACTGCGACTATACATTTTATGTGACCTCTTAAAGCACCTACACAGCTCATGGTCTCGTTTAAGGTGATTACTTAAAAATATATAAAATTAACTCTCAATTTTTTCATCAAATACTTAAAATATCGGCAGGAGTAGACCATAATTAGCAAAGTCTTTTTCGAAAGTAATATTTATTGAAGAATTTAGCCCTAATACAAGTAGAGCCATTGGCGTAGCGGCGAGTATCTCAGCTGAGCTGCTTAAAAGTAAAGAATTCATTAAAACTAGTAGTCAAGCTGTCACTGTTGCTGGTTCACAGACCTTGATTTTCTGCATATCAACGCCCCTCTCTATCTCGGAAATTAAAAGCCTCTTAGGCTTTAGTCTCTTGGTTAAAACTTCTAGCCCTTTCCAGGGATCTGTATCATTGCCACAAGTATAGATGTCTACTGCAGCGTAACCGTATTCTGGCCAAGTATGAATAGAAATATGGGACTCTGCTATCAAGACAAAACCGCTGACACCCTGCGGTTTAAACTTATAGAAGTAGTCAGAAATCACCGTACTGTTAGAAGCAATAGCTGCTTCTCGCAGTGTCTTCTTTAAGAACTCTATACTGTCAAGTAGCTCAGGCGGACAGTCCATTAGTTCGATGACGATGTGCCGCCCTAGACGTAATCCCACCTTAAACTTTTCCCCCGTCATTTCTCCAACAGGGATGGTGTTTTAGGACGGTGAATAATAAAGGGTATACTATATAAGCTTAATCATATGCCGAATCTAAACCAAGGTCAGGCTGACGACCTTCTCGTCATCAATCCGCCAGCTCGTGCCTCATCACTCGACATCCTTCATCTCTTTTAGCTATATAAGCTTTCTTTATTCACCTCAAGTAAGGTAGTCTAAATAACTAGGTAAATTAATCGATTTTGATTGCTATTACTCCAAAGTTCTCAAAGAGTTTTTTATGCGGGTTGTATATAAAGGAGCTTTTAATCTGAAAGCCTGCTTTCTTTACTTCTTTTTCAAGTTCTCCTGGGAAATATAGGTGATAGAAACGGTATACAGGGCCTTGGGAAGTTTTCCATGTCACGTAAAGATCCCCGAATGATAAAGATGTTTTAGTGAATCTGAGTTTACTTAAAACATATTGTTTAAGGGCTCCGAAAATAAAGCCTCGCTGTAGTATGCTCCATACTGTTATTATGGCCATGCCTTTGGGCTTTAATACTCTTTTAAATTCTTTTAAAGCCTTTAGTCGATAGCGTCCGGGAAGATGATGGAGAGTTGCTATACAGACTACTGTGCCTATACTGTTTTCACGAAAAGGTAGGTGAGAGAGGTCGGCAACTACTGCATGTAGGTTTTTGCTTCGTGTTTTTGTATTGAGTATTTTAACCATGTTAAGTGCTATATCGACTGCAATAATGTCTCCTTTCTTTAAAAGAGGAATTGTATGTCTTCCAGTGCCACATCCAGCATCAAGTAGAGGTGGTCTATAGGCGGCTTCAGCTATTTTGAGAATAGGTAGCCAGGGTTTTCTTCTCAGCCTATCGTATATGTTGCTTATTTTCTCGAAAGCATATTTGGTTAAAGCAATGTGTCTGCGTTTTTCCACTGAGGAGCTAGTCTTTACTTTAAATTATATTCATTTCTCTAAGTTCGTTTAAGACCTTTAATATCAGCTCTCTGTTCTTTATGATGTCTTCTACTGTAACAGTGTGTGCGGCAGGGCACTCGGGGTCTACTGTTATTTTTAGTTCTTCTATGTCTATTACGATGGGGTAAAGTCTGCATCCAAGAGGTCTATGCTCGTATATTTTGCATAGCTTTGTTTCTTCGTCTAGGAATACGCAGTGGCCGTTGATGTTTCTAAGCTGATAGTAGTTATTTACCTTAATAGCTACTTTACTTAAATCGTAGCCTAGTGCTTTTAGTCTAGCTATATCGCTCTTTAGGAGGATCATTTCGGTTCCATAGCAGCATTTAGCGCATTTTAGGCATCTAAACATATCTTTAAATAAGTCTTTTTCAAGGTATTTAAGGACACAGCTTTCCCAAACACGACAGGTGAGCGTCATGGAGCTTAAAGAAAAGTCTCTTTACAGAATAGGAGGACTCTGCAGTCTTGAGACAGTGAGGCTCTACTTGCTTTACGCCAGTTTACCTGAAGAAATAGCTGACCGCTACGTATTGAGTAAAGCATTTGTTGTAAGGAAGGGTATTGAAATAGAGGCTGAAAATGGTCTTGAGCAAATAGGAGAGTGGCCTGCGCGGACAGTTGTAATGAAGATAGTTATGCCTAAAGGTAAAGTAAAGAAAATACGCTACAGGAGTTTATCGGGGTACAGTAAGTTCACTTGGATGGCAGAGCGAGGAACTATGGGCTACATTGAGGGCATCTTATCGGCCAACGCGCTGACGAAGTTTCTGCTCAAAGCAAAGCCCAACATGAAGCTGCTGAAGCTAGAGTATTTAGGGACTGTTGACTACGAGCGGGGAGGAGGAATTAAGCCCGAGACTCACAGTTAAAACTTAATTAGGAAATAGTTCTGAAATACACTATATGGTCAAAAGATACATAGTAATGTTCATAACTCTAGCGGTAATTATCGCAGTCTTTATTGTAGGAGCTTATACTCCACTTTCAGAAGAATATGCTAGCTTCTTAGCTAACACGGCTTTAAAGAAATTTGAACATATACTCAGAAGTGACTTCCCTCACATGATGTTAGGCATTTTTCTGAACAATGCTTCTATATGCTTGCTGATGTTTATTCCAGTAGCCGGCGTAGCACTTGGCCTCTTGGCAATATATTCTACAGGTCTCGTTATGTCGGCTCTAGCAATAGTCTCCAATAAGTCGCGTGACTTTCTTTTAGCACATGTTTTCTCCACTCCTCATACTTGGATCGAGTTTCTAGCATATTCTATTGCGTTAAGCGAGAACATTATTTTAACATACACTATTATAGCTAAATTCCTTTTCAGAAAGAACCTAGACTTAACCGGCGAGCTTAAAACTCTGGCAAAAGAAGTCGTTATTGCGTTAGCTTTACTTATACTAGGAGCTATAGTCGAGTCTTTAATAATAATGTCTCAAAGAATTTAGATCAGTTCGGTGGAGGCTCATCACAGTCAGCACGTACAAATATCATCACCTCCTATTCTTTACTATAGGATGGCTTCTTTAAGCTTGTCTTCTTTAGAGTAAGTTTTTCTATTAGGTCTGGCTTTACTTCGACTCCTATGCCGGGCTTATTTGGTACTGATATTGTTCCGTCGTGGTTTAGTGTCCAGGGGGGCTCGACTATGTCTTCAGTGTAGTATCTGCTGCTTGCGCTTATGTCGTTGGGGTAGTTTATTCCGGGGAGAGAGGCTAGTGCGACTAAGTGTCCTCTTCCGATGCCTGTTTCTAGCATGCCTCCGATCCAGGTTCCTATGCCTGCGAAGAGGCAGAAGTCGTGTATTATTATTGAGTTGTGGTGGCCGCCGACGCGGCCCGGCTTGATGTTTATTACTCTGCAGCTTCCAAGCTTGTATGCTTTGACGGCGTCTTCAGGTTTCTTTATGCTTTCATCGAGGCATATCGGTGTCTTGAGTTTAGACTGTAGTTCTGCGTGGTCTACTAGGTCGTCGTAGTCTAGAGGCTGCTCTATCATGAGCAAACCATACTTATCTAAGTCGAGTAGAGTGTTTATGTCACGTAGAGTATATGCGGCGTTAGCGTCTACTTGGAGCAGTATATCGGGGTACTCCTTTCTCACGCGACTTATTACGTTTACATCCCACCCGGGCTTGATTTTGAGCTTTATTCTCTTGTATCCTTGCTCGAGGAAGAAGTCTATTCTTTTAAGCAATTTTTCTATGCTCTTTTGAATACCTATGCTTACTCCGCTGTCTACTCTGTCTTTCGTGCCTCCTAGAAGTCGAGCTAAAGGCTTTTTCTGTAGTTTTGCTTCAAGGTCCCATATAGCCATTTCTACAGCGGCTTTGGCCATATTATGTCCTCTAATACGTGAGAGCATTTTAGAGACATTGGCGGGGCTCCGTATCTCGTTTTTAAGTACAAGCGGAGCTATGAAGTCTCTAATAATGTGCCAAGCAGTCTCCACGGTTTCATAACTGTACCACGGGCCTTCGCCTGCGACACACTCAGCCCACCCTTCTTCCCCTGACTCGTCTTCAACTCTCACGAGTATACACGACCTGTAAACTTGTCTTCCGAAGCTCGTTTCAAATGGATGTGCTAGCTTCATTTTAATATGATACAGGTCTATTACTCGAACCTCCATGGTACTTCGCCTCTTAGAACTTTTTCCAGATTTGTTCTCCACAATATGTAAAAGTTTCGGCGCAGATCACCTTCTTTAACCGTGATAAAATCTACTGCTATGTATCCTCTCCTAAAGTAGTGCTCAAAAAGTTCTCTGGTTTTAAGTCTCCAGTCTAATGCGAGCTTGAGGTCTACGTCTCTTACTTTAGAAATACTCTCAGGTATTTCTACTAAAAGAACTTCACTTGAAGAATCTAAAGTAATATTTTTAACTACTCTAATGCCTTTCACCACTTCTGTCTCCACAACATTTTCAGCTATACTTTCTAGATCTTTTAGCGTTGGAGAAGGATAGCTTCCTGAAAGTTTCTTAGAGACTCTAAGAGACTTAATCCACCACTCGACTTTAAACCGATCCGAGGGAAGCCCTATATTTATCTGGTCTCTCATTTCACCATAATAGTTCCTGAAGTAAAGTCTACAGACTACTCCTAGTTTTCTGAAATTGAAGTTAGCGTTCAGTCCCTGTAAGGGATCATATGTCCACATTATCAAGTCGAGTCCTTGCTCCAGGACTTTTCCTCTTTGAGCGAGTTTTAGCCTGTAGGCTATGCCTTTGCCTCTGTATTCGGGTATCACGGCTACCATGTGAGAATAATGGTAAAGTTTGCCGTTTTTGAGCGCAGGGATTCCTAAAACAAAGCCTACTGGCTTTTCTTTATCATAGGCAATGTATACTACACCACCGTTATCGGCTATAGCTTTCAGAAAATGTGCTGGAACGACATCGGCTTCAGCCATGCCCCAGGCTTTCTTCTGAATATCCATTATTGCTCTAAAATCCTCTATACTTTTTGCTTCTCTAATAATTACGGAAGATACCATCTCAAAATAAATCAAGGAGTAGAGAATAAATATTTAGGCTAAGAGTTCGAGTAAGCCAGATATATTTAGCTCAATTGCTGCTACTGGAGTTTCTATTTCGAAAGCAGTCAGTACTTCTGGATGTATTTCTCCGAGTATACCTATTCTTCTGCCTCCACAGATTATTTCTGCGCAGCGTCCTTCAATGAAGCTTCTGTGAATAATTTCTTTTAGTGTGTAGTCTAGTCCAAGTGTTTTGAAGAATGATTTACATAGTACTAAGGCATCCGTTAAAGTGACTTCTGGTGAAGCTGTTGTTGCAGCTAGGTGCCGCTCTATTCTGGCTTTTACGTCTCTTGACTCATCTAGTATGGCTACGTCTCCTACCTCGAATATTTTGATAGGGTAACCTATTTTCTTGTTGGCGCTCACTACTTCGAGTAGTTGAGGTATAATCCAGTTGCGGAGCGCAGTGTATCTCTCTAGCTTAGGGTTCTTGACTTCTACTACTTTTTCCTCGAGTCTCATTTTCTTAATTAGAGTCTCCGGGTTGCTCATCATGTAGTTAGCTACTTCTTGGAAGCCAAGACCTATCATTATGTCCTTTACTTTACGCGATATCACTTCAACTGGAGCTAGTTTGCCTGAACCTGTGGGCGGTAAGAATTCTGGCTCTATTTTCTCGTAGTCGTAAGCCATTAAAACGTCTTCGACTAAGTCTATTGGATGTAATATATCTATTCTGTAGGGTGCTACGTCTACTTTGAAGACATTTTCTTCTACTTCTTCTACTTTATGTCTCATTTTTTCTAAGCAGTCCTTGATGGTACTTGAGTCTAGTGAAAGACCACTGATTTTTGTCACGAGGTCTCTGTTTAGGTAGAAGTTGTATGTCTCTAGTCTAGGAGACACTTTCTTTTCCTCCTTCATGTAGACTACTACGGGAACTATTTCCTCGGGGTTTCCTCTCTCAGCTATACTTGTGGTAACTATAGTGATGATATCCATCATTGCCTCTAAGTCAGTGCCAGTAACATCTATGAACACATTCTTAGTATTCTCGGTGACTCGAGTGTCTTCGCTGTTTATGATAGGAGGCATCGAGAGCACTTTGTTCTCTGAGTCTACTAGAAGCGGGTACTGCTTGTACTCAGCTATTAGGTGAGCATATTCTCTACCTTTCTCTGTTCTCCTCAGAATTTCTCTTAAGGTCATAGGCTCTTTTTCGTCAAGCGGAACAAATGAAACTGAGTCAGGGTCTACTGCTTTATAGTATATGGGCGGCTTTATTGTATCTAAGTCGTAGACGCCTATCGATACTTTTCTCCTGTTTCTACAGTAAGTGACGTGTAGTCTTTCTTGAAGATTCATGATTTGCCTTACAGATTCTTCGTCAAGGCTCAAGTTTCTCACTATTGCTCCTAACACATAGGGCCTATATTTGGGGCCCTCGTTGTAGAGCTCGACTCTATCTTTGCTTATATTAAATGCTCTAAGCCCCTTTTCTATTTCGAGGAGGCCTTTAAGTGCTCTTCCTAGGCCTTCAGCTGAGAATAAGTCTGGTCTATCATGGGTAGCTTCGTAGTATACTACGTTTTCTTCAATAGACTCTATTTCGCACTTGAGCATGGGAAGATACTTCTCTATCTCCTCTGTGCTTAATTTTCTTCCAACCAGTCTCTCTAAATCATTTATAGCTACATCTACAACTGGCATATTTTCACCTCAAAATACTTTTGATTAAGGGAACAGGTTTGCTTCTAAGGAACATTAGGTTCTGAGAAAACAGTTCTCTAATATCATCTATGTCAAGTAGAGTCATAGCTATTCGATCAATGCCTATACCCCAGGCCGCTACATTACACTCTTTAACGCCTAGAGGCAGAAGTACTTCAGGGCGGAACATTCCTCCGGGGAATACTTCTATCCACCCTAGCTTCGGGTGCTTAATGAATCCTTCTACACTAGGCTCTGTGAACGGGAAGTATGCTGGCTTGATTTTCACTTTACCTAATCCGAGTTTCTTAGCGAATTCTACGAAGAAGCCTAGCAGGTGCCTGAATGTAACAGAGCGCCCTACGATTATTCCTTCTAGCTGGTAGAACTCCATAGAGTGTGTAGGATCCAGAGTTTCGGGGCGGAATACTCTGTCTAGTGCAAAGCACCTGTACTCTCCGTCGCCTCTCTCGTACAGTGTTCTAGTAGATACGGCTGTGGTCTGTGTCCTCAGTATAAGGCTTAGAGCTTTTTCGGCGCGCCACTTGTATCTCCACCCCCTTGAGCCTGTTATCCACCCGTTTTCGTGTACAGCTTTAATTCTTTCGAGAAGCTCTTTGTCTTCGACGTAGCCCTGTGTCGGATACTTAAGATAAAATGTGTCGTGTACTTCTCTCGCCGGATGGTCTTGTGCCTGAAATAGTGCATCGAAGTTCCAGAGCTCTAGTTCTACATGAGGACCCTTCATTTCTTCAAAGCCCATAGACACCAATATGTCTCTTATTTCGTCGAGTAGCTCCATGTAGGGGTGTTTGCGGCTAGGATGAAGCGTTGGGACGTCTACGCTTAAGTCGAATTTCTTTATGATTACTTCTTTCCACTTCCCTGAAATAATTAGCTCAGGTGTAAGTCTAGTTACTATCTCGGCGGGCTTAATGAGGTTCTTCTCTAAAAGTAGCTTAGCTTGATCTGTCAAATATACCTCGATAACTGCTCTCTCCTTTATCTTTAGAAGCCTGCGGGATTTGAATTCACTTAAATCGCTTACATCGTGTCTCTCTTTCTCTGCTAGCACTTCCTTTAGTTTCTTTTCTTTTTCTTCTAAATGTCTTATAAACTCAGATATTTCTTTTTCACCTGCTATTAATTCTACTACACCTTTACTCACTGAGCAGAGTTTCCTTCTAGCTAAATGTTGTAGTGCAATAACTGCTTCTCTAGCGTTTAGCTCAATGCCTTCTTCTGATGCTATCTGTGGAGCTTCCTTCAAGCTAAGCGAGGGCTTATCCTTCTCTTTAAGCTTTAGTAGGAGAAGGAGAAGTCTTTTCTCCGGAAGCCCTAGCTCAGAATACTTTTTACCCTCATCTGTTAACTCGACTTCGTATGTTTTCTTTCTTCTAGTTTTTATAAATCCTCTGGCCTCGAGTTCAGCTAAGTCTCTCATTAGTGCCGAAGGAGAAGTATCTAGTTTTTCTGCAAGTTTTTCTACAGAGTGGACTCCTCTATAGACAGATGAGAGAATTTCGTAATGGCGCTTAGGCACTAGAACGTTCTCCGAGGAAGCTACTGAAATTGGCGCATCAAACCACCCTCTCTTAGTGAGCATCGCTCAATAAAAAGCTTGCGGAAAACTTTAAAATTTTTGGTAAAGTCTCATGACTCCTCTTATTTATTTCAGAGAAAGAGAGCAGAATAACACTTATTCAAGGAAATAGTTCTACCAAAGACTTAGCAGACTATTCTTCTGAAATAACTATTTCTCCACTATTTAATAAAGATTCTTTGAGTTTAGATAGGAGACTTATACTTGACTTAAGGATCACAGGCAGGTCTTGAGCGGCCTGCTTTGCTATCATAAGTACTCCTCCGAGGCCTAGCAGTGCTCCCCCTATGAGTAGACTGTAGTCGTACTCAAATTCAGGTAAAATTACTTTCCTAGTACATGCGGCTACATATTTTTCATATAAACAAGGTAGAGACCAAATACAGAGTGCTAGTGAAAGGCCTATGAGCAGTGCTTTAGTTAAGTTAAGCCAGTTTTTACCATTACTGTTTTTGATTAAACTGACTAGCGTTATTATCGACCATGTAAATAGCAGTGCTTGAGCAAAGACGGCGGCGACTGCAGGAACAAGTAGTATTGCTGAAGTACTTCCTGTTATGAAGACTTCGATCGCTGAGTAGGCAGTGATTAGTGCTAGAGTAGACGTGAGTATTACTGATGCTCTGGAGATTAATGAAAACATTATGCGATTCACACATCACTCTATCATAGATGATTTAAATAGGTGACAGAGAATAAGGAACACTATTACTGAGGCGTTACCTAAATATTATTAGCATAAAATCTAGCTACCATAGTTTACCTAAAATAAGGTATAAATAGAGGGCTAGAGTTTCGTGACCGTGAGTAAAGTAAAGTTCGGAGTAGTTGGATGTGGTTTTATTGGAAGCACACACTTAAAGAGCTTCAAGTCAATAGAAAAGGGAGAGGTAGTAGCTGTATGCGATATTATTGAAGAGAGAGCAAAGAAAGCTGCTGAAGAATACAAAGTACCTAAAGTCTACACAGATTTCTACAAGCTCCTCGAAGACAAAGAAATAGACGCTGTTATAATAGGAACTCCTCCCTATCTACATAAAGAGCAGGCAATAGGGGCTCTCAAGGCAGGAAAGCACGTATTCTTAGAGAAGCCGATAGCTATTTCTCTTAAAGACGCCATTGAAGTAAGAAATACGGTAAAGAAAACAGGCTTAAAGCTAATGCTAGGTCTCTGCCTAAGATACCATGGTCTCTTCAGCTATGCTAAAAACCTAGTCAGCGAGCTAGGAAAACCCGTTAAACTATGGCATGTGGCTTTAGGAAGAGTACCGACTTACGCCGACTGGATAAAATACAAGGAGAAAAGCGGAGGCATGATATGTGAAAATGGTGTCCACATACTAGACTTCTATAGGTGGGTAGCAGGACCTGTAAAAAAAGTCTACGCAGAGCTCACACGCAGCCAAGAAGGAATAACAATAGAAGACAACGCTACAGTGGTACTTTATCACGAAAACGGCGCCGTAAGCACACTTGTACAAAGCTGGGCTTCAACACATCCATATAGAAGCTGGGGCATAGTCTACAGAAACGGAACTCTAAGCATACAAGGATATCTTGACGGACTAATCAAACTAAGTAAAAGAGACGGAACAAGAGAAGAAAAAGAGCACAAAGAAGATGTTCAGCTAATGTATATCAAAGAAATGAAGCACTTCATTGAGTGCATACTAAAAGACAAGACTCCTTCAGTAAATGAAGACGAGGGCGTTGAAACACAAAAAATAATAGAGGCAGTATACCTTTCGTCGAAGAAGAAAGAGCCTATAGACATGAGTAGTATCTAGGGCTCGAAACTATATTCGGCTAACAAAGGTCCTAGCTCATCTAGCCGCTCCATAAGATAGTGCAACTCGAAGAAAATTACTCCATCTAATTTTTCCTTAATACAAGTATCTAGGGAATTTTTAATTTCATTTACAGTAGGCTTAAGCGAGTCTACTGGATGGAGCTGTATTCCAGCAAAAACAGGCTTGCCTGTTAAGTCTTTAACCCATTTAGCGCCTATCATTGCCTCACGCGGAGAAACGCCGTAGTCCAAGTAATACGTCATCGGGCAGAACAAGTCAACATACTTAGCCAAGTCAGTATAGTTCTGGCCATAATAAAGTGCGCTCGCAGCAAGAGACTTCGGGCTCGTATAGTCCTCTGCCTTAGAAGCAATACTCAGCACTACTCCCGGAGCATACTTGTCTATAAGTACTCGTACTTCGTAGACAAAAGAAGAGACTTGTTTCCACTTATTTTCAGCCATTCCGCCGTACCTAATGTAGTCCAAGTGTATTCCGTCAATATATTCGCCGGAAGCATTTAGTAAAAGAAACTCTGCTAATACTTTCAGCAAGTACTTACGGTACTCGTATGAGTCAGGAGAAGCACCTGGATTAGATTCATCTACAAAACACACTGTCCATGCGTGAACATAAATACCGTTCTTGTGGGCTAGAGGAAGTATTTCAGCAATAACGTTTTTGACAACTGTTCCGCTGACACCCTTTACTAAAACAAAAATGTGTTTGATGCCAAGGCTCTTACAAGTGTTTACTATTCTCTCTGGACCATATTTTGTGATAGTAGTACCCCAGCACCATACCGCCTTGCCTTTAAGTTCGACTCGAATAGGCTTGCGCGGCTTAATATTCTTAAGCTCGTTGAGTACTTCGTAGAGCTCTTCTCCAAGCTTCTTTTCAGACTGCTTGAGCAAGTACGCTCTATATACTAGAAGAGATAATACCAGTACTCCTATTAAAGCTAAAGCCACTAAAAGGAGCTTACTGCGCTGCACTTCATCCACCTCTCTATAAAACAAAATACAGGTATTTTAGTTTCAAGAAATATCAGCTTTGGTACCTTTCTTCATTAACTCAGCTCTCTTCCCTATCATCACTTCCGAATTTACTTTTAAGACAATAGCCTAATATTTATTGCTATTTATTTCTATTTACGTGAAAGTGTTTGTCAAAATGCTTCTACAGGGTAAAACAATTGAAGTAGAGCTTCCCGAAGGAACAGTGCTCAAAGATCTTTTGAAGAAGCTGAACATAAATAGAGACAGGTTTATTGTGATTAAAGATGCTGAAGCAGTTAAAGAAGACTATGTTTTAAAAGACGGAGATAAAATAACTATACTACCTATTGTATCAGGAGGCTAATAGCTCTTAGCAAAGTAAGCTATATACTTAGCCTTAGAGCCGCAGTATACGCATGGCTTATTTAGTTCTTTAGGCTGGTCGAAGGGTATTGCTCTTACAGTAGCTCCTGTCTCTTCCTTTATAGCTTCCTCGCACTCAAGAGTGCCGCACCACGGGGCTACTATGAAGCCTCCTTTAGTTTCTATAACTTTCTTGAATTCATTGAAAGTCTCTACATATGTTGTAAACTCCTCTAAAAGCTTTTTAGCCTTATTGAATAGTGTTTGCTGGATATCGTCGAGTATTTTTTCAACATTGTTTATGAAGTCTTCTACATTCATAGTTTCTTTCTTAAGCAGGTCTCGTCTGAAGACAACTACTGTATTGTTCTGAGTGTCTCTAGGGCCTATTTCGAGGCGCAGAGGAACTCCCTTCAGCTCCCACTCATAGAACTTCCATCCAGGAGTCTTTTCCTTACGATCATCTACATATACCACGATGTCTTTTTCTTCGAGTTTCTTTCTTATCTCGTCAATATACTTCATTACGATTTTCTCCTGTTCCTCGTTATAGAAAATAGGTATTATGACTACGTGAATAGGCGCTATACGCGGAGGCAGCACTAGGCCTTTATCGTCACCGTGGACCATTACTAAGGCTCCTATTAGTCTAGTCGAAACTCCCCAAGAAGTCTGCCAGGCATAGTGCATTTTACCGTCTCTTCCCGTAAACTTTATTTCAAATGCCTTGGCGAAATTTTGTCCTAAGTGGTGGCTTGTTCCCATTTGAACTGCTCTGCCGTCAGGCATTATTGCTTCAAGAGTTGTCGTGTAGAGTGCTCCAGCAAACTTTTCTCCCTCACTTTTCTTGCCTACAATCACCGGTATAGCTAGATAGTTCTCTACGAGGTCTTTATACACTTGAAGTACTTCCATGACCTGCTTCTCTGCGTCTTCGAAAGTCTCGTGTACTGTATGGCCTTCCTGCCATAGGAACTCTGTTGTCCTTAAGAAAGGCTTCGTTGACTTTATTTCCCATCTAACTACATTACACCATTGGTTGACTTTTAGAGGAAGGTCTCTCCAGCTTTTAATCCACTTGCTGAACATACAGTACATTATTGTCTCGGATGTAGGTCTTATAGCGAGCTTTTCTTGCAGAGGACTGTCTCCTCCATGAGTAACCCAGGCTACTTCAGGTTTAAATCCCTTGAAGTGCTCAGCCTCTTTTGTTAAAAGGCTTTCAGGTATCAGTGAAGGGAAGTAAACGTTCTTAACACCCATTTTCTTGAACTTCTCGTCAAGAATCTTCTGGATTTTTTCCCATATAGCGTAACCGTATTCGCGTATTACAATGCAGCCGTGTACTGGAGCATAATCGCAGAGCTCTGCTTTAAGCACTACTTGCGTATACCACTCTGAAAAGTCTTCACTCTTCTTAACAGAAATACCCAGTAACTTGGTTTTCTCAGACATTTCCTTCACCTCCTGGAAGACAAAGGCTTATAGACTTAAGCTCTAAAATCTTTTCTACTGAAAAGAAGCTAGCGCCAAGTAGCTGAGAGTAGTATGCTTCTAAAGTTATCTTGGTTGGCGCTCCATCACCAGACCCCGATATAAACCTATCCAAAAGTATATAAATTTTTCAAATACTCGCTTCTAAATCAAAGTGGACTATCCTGGCTTCACGAGAACTTTTATTATATCCTTGTCTCTCCTCATAATTCTATTGAAGTATTCTACTATGTCTTCTAGACGTATTACGTGAGATACTAGAGGCTTTACTTTAACTACGCCGCTCGAAAGCAGTTTCACGGAATCTTCTGTTGTAAAGGGATTCGTAAAAGAGCCCATTATCGTGACTTCCTTTCGGTAAACTATGTACGGAGAGATATTGACTTTAGCCTCTGGTGGAGCAACACCGAAAACGAGTATTTTCCCGCAGTAGTCAATTACTCTAAGAGCTTGTTCAAGTACCTTAGGGCTACCTGTAGCCTCAATAACTTTATCTACGCCTCTACCTTCAGTCAAACTCATTATCTCTTTAACAGGATCTTTTGAGCCGGCATTGATGGTGTAGTCTGCTCCAAGGCTTTCAGCTATTTTTAGTTTTTTCTCAATAAGATCAATACCTACCACTAAAGAAGCGCCAGACATCTTAGCTAACTGTATGTGAATAAGTCCTATAGGACCTAACCCAAATACAGCTACCTTGTCTCCCGTACTTATTTCAAGCCTCCGTATACCGTGAAGACAACATGCAATAGGTTCCGCGAAAGCAGCTTCCTCGAAAGAAAGTGTTTCGGGAACTTTATGCAAAAGAAATTCAGGAACCTTAACGTATTCAGCAAAACCTCCTGGTAAGTGAATACCTATAGCCTTCCAGTTTTCACAAAAATGTACGAGCCCTCTTTTACAGTAATAGCATTTCCTGCAATATAAATTAGGGTTAACAGCTACTTTGTCGCCTTTTCGGAAAAACTGAACTTCACTACCCACTTCAATTACTTCGCCTGAGATCTCGTGTCCAGGCACTACAGGATATTTGAGAGGCAATTCTCCTTTGAAAATATGTATGTCGGTTCCACAAATACCACATGCGCCAACCCGAACTAGGACTTCATTTGCTTTAATTTCATATACTTTCTGTTCAACTACTTCGCCTTTAAGAGGACCGATTATCCTAAAAGCTCTCACAGGCCCCTATCTAAATTACAATCGGCTTTAAAATAATACTTTCCCTTAGAGGTCTTTGAAAAGGACATTAAGTTAATAAAGTTCAACTAGGAAATAATATGTAGATGATGACCGGAACTACGCCGAGCAGTGCGGAAGGCCAGGACAGCTGATTTCTGATGTACTTGATTCTATTTTCATTAAAAATTTAAATGCTGTTGAGGAAAGATTATGTGTTAAACCTACTATTGCTAGTCGCTGGGTTAATCTTCGTAGTGCTTCATGCTCCATTACTTGGAATGTATATTGTCTACTTTAATATAGAGGATCTGTTTTTAGCCATATTTTTCCTTACGGCAGGATTTTTGTTAATATGGCTAAGTAGGATGATGGCAGGAGTAGCCGTTAAGAAGGTGGTGCCAGAGTTCAAGTATGGGGCATCTCACTTAGGATGTATTTTTAAGGGTCTAGGCTTATCTGACGTAATCACAATATACTTATTTACTGAGATAGTGGCTGTACTAGTCTGTGCTATTGAAGGAAAGCTGGGAGAAATAAGTGAAGTAGCGGCCGCAATTTACTTCATTTTGACCATAATTATTTGTATAACGTATGCTATTTTTTGTCATCCGTATATAACGTATGCAAAAGACGATGCATTCGTAGTTAGTTCTATTAAAAGTAAATTGAAGACTGCTAAGTCTATTAGTTATGTGCGGACTTCAGGGCTTCTAGTATATTTAGGGGACTCGACTGTGCTATTGATTAGAAGTCCTCCTTTTGAAGGAGCTTCACCACTTATAGGCTTTATACTTAGTCCTTTTAATCGTGAAGAAGAGTTAACTCAACTAATAATTGCAGCTACTTTCAAGAATTCTACGGAATATTTCTCGTTATCCTCACTAGTAGATTGTCCCGCTCCACCTAAAGTCGCGGAAACTTTTGAGAAAAACTATGTAGAAATAAAAGTCGATGGAGAACTTATAATGGGTGTTAAAACAAGAGTAATACTAGATATTCCTCATCCAGAGAAAAGATTACATAGACTTAGAGGAGAAGCAATAGTAGTGTATACTGATCTCAAAAGAAAAATTCTTAAGCGAATGGATAAAAGTGTAAAGTACTCGGCAATGTTCTTAAGTAAAATAATACCGATCATGATAAACTATTTAAGAGAATAATGTCCCCCGCCGGCCGACCTAACACTCATTCTCATCCCCTAAGGTCGTCGTGTAGGCGGGGAAGGCGGGGTATGCGATAATACGAAGAAGGAGAATAAAAGTTTTCAGCTGACTCTTCTTTTCTTCACTATTCAGCTGTTCCAGCGTTCATCACTCACTATTTAATTTAGTAAAGTTGTATAAAAGGGTCACGTTAAAGCGGGAGTCAGCGCAACAGATATATTGTCTGCTAACACTTTTAGATTCATGAGTGAAGTAGCTGAGAAAATAAAGAGTTTTCTAGATAAAATGAACTTAAAGTACGAGTATAATGAAAAAGAAAATGTCTTCATCTTACCTTTCAAAATAAGTATTTCAGGAGGAGGATATGCTGTAGCTACCGTTTTCATTAGATATAATGAAGACTGGGTCTTAATAGTGTCTCCGCTTCTACCTCAATCAGCGGTACCTTCTGATGTTGATAAAGCGAAATTATACGAAAGGCTTTTAATGGATACTTATTACCTTAACGAAGTTACTTATGGTTTAACAAAAGAGGGAGATATTGTTGTACACGCTGAGATCCATAAGAGAGCTCTAGAGTACAATAACTTTATGACAGAATTCAATAGTGTTGTCTATGGAGTTAAGCACTTCGTTGAAAATATTTTAAAGGATTTCGAAAAATATAGAGAACATACAAGGCTTCAGTATATTTGAAGAAACTTTAACTAGGCGAGAAGATATTAAGTAGTTCTCTTTAACCTAACCGTAATGTGGAAGATTATAGGTATTTTACAGGTAGCTATTCTTTTTTCAATAAGAGATATGTGTACGCGTAAAGCTAGAACGTGTCTTACTGTATTAGCTATAGTTGTTAGCGTGTCTACTCTTGTAGCATTGAGAACTGTGGGCATAGGTATGCATAGTGAAGTAAAAAAGCAGTTAAAAGATCTCATTAGCGCAGATCTGATAATAGTTAGCGAAGAAATAAACATACCTGAATCAGTAGTCGATATAGTCAAGCAGATTCCCGAAGTAAAAAATGCTGCGCCAATAATTTTCATTACAGGTAAAGTGGGAGTATCTCGATGCTACTTAGCTGGAGTAAGGAGAGAAGATCTAGTATCTTTCTTTAATGTGACAGTTATTAGAGGTAGGCTCCCTTATGAAAATGAAACGGATTTTCTTTTGGTAGACGAGTCTGTTTTTTCTGAAAATAAAGTAATCTTAGGTAAGTATCTCCCTGTAAAAGCACTTTATATTTCATCTAAAGTCGAGTACTTAAAGGTAGTAGGTATTTCATCATCTTTTCTTGGAATAAAGGGAGCATCCCTGTTTTCTGGTGCAGCTATGTCTTTAGAAAAGTTACAGGATATGATTGGCAGAAAAGGGTATGTAAGTCATATACTGATTAAAATAAATGAAGGAGTTTCAATAGATTTTGTTAAACATGAAATTAAGAAAATTTTCCCCAAAGCTAGTATTGTTCAGCAAAAAGATATACTAGAAACCATTATGAAAGTTCTTAAAGTTATAGAGGGCGTGTTAATGGCGATCACTTTAATAGGGCTATTAGTAGCTGCTTTAGGTGTAATGAATACTATGACTATGACTGCGAGAGAGCATGTAAGAGAGATAGGAATTATGAAAGCTATAGGAGCAGACAGTACACATATTCTTGTGATATTTCTAACTGAAGCGTTCTTAATGAGTATAATAGGTGGCGTCTTAGGCGTTGTTGTAGGCTATGTTGAGGCCCACTTTGTGAAGTTCCTTTTGCTTAAAATGGGTTTAATGATGGAAATACCGATATTCTTTGTTTCAGAAGTAGCTCTTTTGGGTATCCTTATAGCGGTATTTATCAGTTTACTATCAGCATTTTATCCTTCTTGGTCTGCTGCAAAGATAAGGCCTTTGGAGGCTCTTAGATATGAGTAAGCCCGTAGTCAAGCTTATTAATGTAACTAAAGTATACGATGTTTCGAAAGAGGTTAGTGTTAGAGCACTCGATAATATTAACTTAGAGGTATATGAAGGTGAAATTCTGTGCATAATGGGACCTTCTGGCTCAGGAAAAAGCACTCTTTTGAATATTATGGGTACTCTTGACAGACCTACATCAGGAAAGGTAATAATCGATGATATTGATGTCACTGATTTAAGCGAAAAAGAGTTAACCCGTCTCAGATGCCTTAAGCTGGGATTTGTTTTTCAAATGTATAACTTGATTTCCACTTTAACTGCCTTGGAGAATGTGATGTTGCCCATGTTTTTCAGTGGCAGATATACTTTAAGGGAATGTAAAGAGAGAGCATTAATTTTGCTAAAGTTAGTTGGATTAGAGAAGTGGGCTTATCATAGACCGAGTCAGCTTTCGGGAGGCCAGCAGCAGAGAGTCGCTATAGCGAGAGCGCTTGCAAATGAACCTTCAGTAATACTAATGGATGAGCCCACTGGAGCAGTAGATATAGTCTCTGCGGCAAGTATATTAAGACTAGTCAGATGTCTTAACGAGTACCTTGGAGTTACTTTCGTTATAGTAACCCATAATCCTGAGTTAACACAAATAGCTCATCGAACAGTATTCATTAGAGACGGCAAGCTTTTCTATTCAATGGAGGAAGCTCTCAAACTCAAAATAACAGCTGAATACGACTACAGTATTCTTCTGGCTCAACTTAAACTGCTTGAGTTAACAGCTAAAGGCTTAAAAAGAATGGCTGAATCAGGTACTCTTTCAGCCGAAGAATATTTAAAGGCCAAAAATGAAATACTAAAGAAGTTGAAGCGAATTAAAGTTAAGCTTCATGATGAGCGACCTCGGAACTGAGCTGTGACGACGAACCCTACTCCCCGAGCTGAGGTGTGTAGAGTATGAAGGTCAAGGTACTACTCAAATACGATATTCCTCCTCGCGAAGAGATTATTGAAGTAAAAGAAGGAGCAACTATAGTTGAAGTTCTCTATAAACTAGGAATCAGGTATGATTCAGTCATAATATCGTATAAAAGTAGAATAATCTATGAACCGTTCTCAGTTAAAGTAAAAGAGGGGGAGTCCATTGAAATTTTACAGTTATCTGATGGTGGATAATCTGAAAAGCTAAAACTAGCTGAAATGAACTTAAACGGTGTAAGATAATAGTTGTGGCCGAGGAAGTTTTCTTTAAGTTACCTCATATAAAGAAAACCGTAGACAAATGATTCATGTAAGGGATTTTAAAAGAAAACTTAAATAATCGGTTTTTGTTGTCTGCAATGATAGAAGCATGCTAAGTAGGGCGCGATACCTCAGGACACTTAAATATATTAAAATATACCTTGACAGGGCAAAGGCTCTCGAAAAATGGTTTATTTTAGGAACACTTATCGGAATTATCTCGGGTTTCAGCGCAGTGTTGCTAAGACTACTTGTAGACACAGCACTGTACTTATGTTTAAACAATATCGCGGGATACAATTTTCCCCTACCTCTCGGCGAAGGAGAGAAAGAGCTCATAGAGGAACTGGGGCTCAAAATAGAAAGAGCGTGGGCTTTTCCGCTTTTAACAGGAGTAGGAGGGCTTCTCTGCGGTATCATAGTATACATATTCGCTCCTGAAGCAGAAGGACACGGAACAGATTCTGTAATACACGCATTTCATAGGCTAAGAGGATTTATTAGGGCGAGAGTGCCTATAGTTAAGTCGATAGCCACAGCAATAACAATTGGTACAGGTGGAAGTGCTGGTAGAGAAGGACCTATCGCGCAAATAGGTGCAGGATTTGGGTCTTGGATAGCTACTCTACTTCACTTATCGCCTCGAGAGCGGCGCATTGCAGTAATCTGCGGAGTAGCGGGAGGAATAGGCAGTATATTCAAGGCTCCTCTCGGAGGAGCTATTTTTGCGCTAGAAGTCCTGTATAAACGGGACTTCGAGTTTGAGGCTTGGGTTCCAGCATTTATTTCATCAATTGTAGCCTACTCGATATTTATAATGTACTGGGGTCCAGGACACATCTTTTTCGTTCCTCCGGAAAGCATCGAGCTGGGTATTTCCCAGTTGCCTCTATACTTTCTTCTAGGCGTGATCATGGGACTTCTAGCTGTACTATATGTAAAGGTATTCTATACAGTACGTAAAATATTCAAGTCCGCTAAGATAAGTGATTACTTTAAGCCCGCTATAGGCGGAGTACTAACAGGGCTTTTAGGCATAATGTTTCCCGAATCTCTCGAAATGGGTTATGGCTGGATTCAGTGCGCAATTTTAAATAAAATGAGTGCAGATAGAATGATTCTTGTAGGACTCGTCAAAATATTTACTACATCATTTACAGTTGCTTCAGGAGGAAGCGGGGGAGTTTTCGCACCTTCACTCGTTATAGGAGGACTTGTCGGAGGGGGGATCGCGAAACTGCTTGACGAGGTATTTAAGTTAAACCTTAATGTACCAGCATTCACTATAATAAGCATGATGAGCTTCTTCTCGGCTGCAGGAAAAGTGCCATTGGCTGCTATGATTATGGTTGCGGAAATGACAGGCAGCTATGAGCTCCTCATACCAGCTATGTTGGCATGCGCGACAAGCTACCTTGTTTCAGGCGAGTACACGCTATACATTAGCCAAGTACATTCACGTGTAGAGTCGCCGGCACACCTATCAGAACTCAGCATATACATTCTGCGCCTAATTAAGGTCAAAGACATTATGACAAAAGATGTAGTAACTGTGTCGCCTGATATGAAAATAAGTGAATTATCAGAACTTGTGAAGAAAACAGGGCACTCAGGGTTCCCTGTAGTTCTTAACGGCAGTCTTGTCGGAATGATTACTTACACAGATGTAGCTCGGCTGCCGCCCTACGAAAAGAGAAGAAAGAGAGTAAAAGATGTAATGAAGAAACCTATAGTTGCATACGAGGACGAAACTTTAGATAAAGTAGTACATAAAATGATAACATATAAAGTTGGAAGACTGCCTGTAGTGCGCTCTAAAGAAGATCGCAGCCTAGTCGGTATAGTTACTCGTCACGATATTATCAGAGGATATGAAGTCAAGTTAGAAGAGCTCCACAGAGAAGGAGAGGAATACGTCTAAAATAATAGTAGTATGTAACTATACGTTTTTAAACTCTAATCAGCTATTAGTACTAATTAATTTCTGTTTAATTTAGAGGAATCTGAAATCTCTATTTCTTTCTGCAAGAGAGAATATCTAAAAAATACTCAGCACGTGGAATCTTCGTCAGGGTGCTCGGCGTGAATACATTTCATCATTACTTTAAGGTTTTCATGAGAGTTATAAGTAGATATCTGCATTAAGTTTCATAAACCATAGTTTTAGGTATAGTCCTTGTTTAGCAAGAAAGTGCTTGTCTTTTTCCTGAGGCAATGCAGGAATAAAATGTCTGAGTTTTGTGTCTAGCAAAAGCTACGCTTTAAAATTCCTAGAGCTAACCGGTTAGGGTTATACTGACACTTAAAAGACCTCAATTTCTACGAAAATTAGCAGTATTTTACTTAGTTTACTACAAATCTACTACATAACTTTAATTAGTCAATGAGAATGCATCCTATTGTTCTTCTAGGGTCTTTTCGCAAGAATTATAAATATTAAGCCTGAACAGTCCATTTCACCTGTGAATTTTAATGGTATTGAAAAAGAAGTTTACAGTTATGTTGAGAAGCTGTACAGAAAAGTGAAGAGTCCTTCACATGGATTTGACCATGTGCTTCGAGTATATAGACTTTGCTTAGAAATAGGTATGAGGGAAAAAGCTGATTTAAACGTGCTTAAAATAGCTAGCCTACTCCACGATATAGGTAGAGCACTAGGCTATGAGAAAAACCACGCAGCAAAGAGCGCCGAAATAGCTGAAAAATACTTATCCTCGCTGGGACTTCCACCAGAATTTATCGAAAGAGTCATAGAAGCTATTAAAGCTCACAGCTTTTCATCGGGAGAAATACCTAAGTCTCTTGAAGCAAAAGTACTTTCTGATGCAGATAAACTCGATGCTATAGGAGCTGTAGGTATAGCGAGGTGTTTTATGTACTCTGGTGAGCAAGGTAGAGGCATAGATAAGTCTATCGAACATTTCTATGAAAAATTGCTGAAGCTCAAGGATTTGATGTACACTGAGACGGCTAAAAAAATTGCTTTAAAAAGACATAAGGTAATGCTAAAGTTTTTAGAGCAATTAAAGAAAGAACTAGAGCTGAAAGACGTATAGCTTGGGTTAGCGAATTTAGCCTAGTATTAGTGGAAGCCCCTTTAGCTGACAGAGGTACACCGCTAAAGGTGGTCCTATCAACACTAGAAGCATTAGTCTAACTATATCACATATCATGCCTACTTTGAACATGTTCCATAGCTTAATGTAGCGGGAGCCATAGACTATAGCCATAGGAGGCGTAGTACTGGGTAGTGCACTTGAAATAGACGCAGCCAGCCCAGCGATGATTACAGGAGGAATAGGGTTTATTCCTGCTCCAATAGCCATTGCTGCTACTAGAGGACATGCTATTAGCGCAGATGCAGTATTGGACGCGGGATATGTTATAAGGAAGGCTAGTATCGCGCTTATAAGTGAAAGCGTGTAGACGTTTATTTCGAGGTAATGCTGCGATACAATGAGCTTTGCTATCCATTTATCGAAGCCTGCTGCCTGCAGTCCTGCTCCTAGAACTATTCCTCCTCCAAATAAGAAGACTACGTTCCAGTCTATTCCCTCCTCGATGTCTTTCCACTTTAAGAGCGGTCTATTTTCTACTTTAATAAGTCCTAGCAGAAGTATAGCGAGTACTGCTGGTGCAGCTTCAGGCAGAACTGCTTTAAGGAGATTGCTCAGCCAAGTATACTCTGGGTTTATTGTAGAGTATATCAAGACTAAGCCAGGTATAGTCCACAGAAGAAGAGTCAGTAAAAATATTGCTAGAACTACTTTTTCTCCACGAGACATAGGCTTGAGCTCAACTTTGCTTAGCAGTTCTCTCCTTCTCTCGATCGAAAGTTCTTTTACTTCAGGTTTTATTAGTGCGAAAGTAATGAACCATGTTATTAGTAGGCCCAAAAAAGCATGAGGGGTGCCGACTATTATCCAGTCGAGAAAAGTGATCGTTGTTCCGGGCATAGCTGTTTCGATAGCGCTTTTAGCTATGAGGTTTGGTGGAGTGCTGATTAAAAGGAACATTGCTCCAGCTGTAGCTGCTTCGCCTAAAGCAAGCATCGTTGCTTCGCCGTATCTACTTCCTCTTTGAAAACCAAGTGTAGTGAGGTACGCTAGCACTATTGGGTACGTAATTGAAGTAGAGGCTGTTATTGAGCCTGTCATCGTGAGTATGAATACAGGCAAGCAGGCTGTGAAGAAAGCTGCGAGAGCAGGGTTGCTTCCCTTGTAGAGTGAAGATAGTTTAATAGCTATTCTCTTGTCAAGTCCCCATACTTGAAAAGCTTTGGCTAGAACGAAGCCTCCCATAAAGATCCATATTATTGGGCTCGTGAAAGAAGAGAGTGCTTTTTTCCAGCTAACTAATCCTGCCATAGGGAAAAGGAGTGCTGGAATAAGTCCTGCTAATCCTAGTGGAACACACTCCGAAATCCACCATGTAGCTACCCAGAAAAGTACTCCTAGTGCAAGCTTTAAGTGAAAAACACTGACACCGGCTTGGCTTGCTGCTTCGACCATGCCTGGTAGAGGAGGTGCTATAAGCCACAGTACCGCTAAAAGAGGTCCTAACACTAGACCTAGCTGTTCTCTGCTCAATTTTCTAGACACAATTTAAATTTGGCTACAATTTTTAAGTATTGTCGTTTAAACAATAAAAGCCGTGTTTTGTGTACTTCTAATCAAAAATTGCTGATTCATAGTGGTATTTAAAAAGAACTTTAACTAAGTAGATATAATTATTACTGTGAGTAATTATATATGCGAGAAATATTTATTAAAAGCATTTTCTAGCTACTAGTGATGAGAATAATAGATTTATCTTTCAAAATAGAGAGCGGGGCGCCAGTATTTCCTGTTCACCCTAGGCCGGCAATTCTGCCTTGGACAAAGATAGAGATTCAAGGCTTTTACTCAAATGTCTTCTTCTTGTCAGAGCATACTTTGACGCATGTAGATGTTCCTGCACACTTCGTTAAAGACACACCTACAGTAGATGAAGTACCCTTAGAGAAGTTTATCGGGGATGGAGTTGTACTTGACTTTAGCTACAAAAAGCCGAAAGAAGAAATCACGCTAGAGGACTTAAATAAAGTGCTCGAAAAGACTCCTATCGAAAAAGACTGTATTGTATTGCTCTACACGGGTTTTGATAAATATGTTGATAAACCCGAGTACTTTACAGACTACATCGGCTTAGGTAAGGAAGCTGCTGAAAAACTAGTAGCGCTGGGAGTAAAAGCTGTTGGAATAGATACTCCGTCGATAGACAGGCCGCCTTTTGAAGTGCACTCAGTACTATTGTCAAAAGGCATAGTAATATACGAGTGCTTAACAGGCTTAAACAAGCTTTTAGGCAAGAAATTCAAGTTTATAGGACTGCCTCTAAAAATAGCTGGTGGAAGCGCTTCGCCTGTAAGAGCTGTTGCAGTGCTAGAGGAGTGATCTCCATAACCGAGTCACGGCTAGAGCTAGTTCTTCTTGTTTTTCCCATTCCCCTTGGAGGACGCCTTTTTCTTTAAGTTCTTTAAGCTCCTTTTTCACATGTTCAGGGGTTTTCCCTGGAGGAGCGTTTTCGAAGGGAGTTCTAGGTAGCGGTATGAATGTATGTCCTCTGACAGCGGCGCCTTTGCTAGATAGCTCTTTTATAGCTTTAAGCGTTAGCTCAAGGTCTTCTTCAGTTTCACCTGGAAGGCCAAAAATAAAGTCTACGCAGGGAGTAAAACCGTACTCTAGTGCTAAGTCTACTGCCTCGTAGACATCTTCGATAGTATGCTGTCTCCCAATGTCTCTTAGAACACGGTTGCTGCCGCTCTGCGCGCCTATAGCCAACGTCTTATTGACGACATATTTTGTGACAATGTCCAGCACCTCTCTTGTAACAAACTCTGGACGTACTTCGCTGGGAAAGTTACCTAAATGAACTCTTGTCCGAGGAATAGACTTCACTTCTTTCAGCAGAAGCCTCAGTTTCTCTGGGTTAGGTTGTTTTCCTGTCTTCGACCCATAGGCAAAGCCGTTCGGGGCTATAAAGCGTATAGTTCTTCTGCCTTGCTGTACGTAGTACTTAACCCACTTCTTGACATAGTCTATTGACCTATATCTCACGGTAAATGAGAAAATTCTCGGAGTTTGACAGTACTTACATGCATAAGGGCAGCCTCTCATTATCTCTATAGGAGGAAAAAGTCCATATTTCCTGGAGCAGGGAGGATATTTCTCTAAATCAACTAGCTTTCTTCTTCTCGTAATCACTACTTCTTTCTCTCTACTCCCCCGGAGAGCTATTCCTTCGACACAAATTAAGGGCTTATCTCTCAGTACTGCTTCAAGAATATCAATTAATGTTTCTTCGCCTTCACCTACTACAGCTGCATCAAACCCTAGCTTGAGAATAGTTCCTCTAGGATCTCCTGTAGGATGAGGCCCTCCAGCTACTAAGAGCAATTTATCTTTAAGAATTCTCTTATAGTCTTTAAGTCTTTTAAATTCTTTTAAATAGTTTTGAAGCTGTGTAGTCATTACAGAATATAATACTATTATTTTATCGTAGTAAGAAGATCTTTTATCTAAATGACCAAAAACATCTTCTGTTAACTCTACATCAATTCTATAGAATACATCAGATGACTCTAAAGCAGCAAGAATATAAGCTAAGCTATTTGCGTTAATTTTATTGTATTTAAATAGAGCTAGTATTTTCATCGGCGTCTATAGTCTAAGAGTTTTTGAAGAGTATTAATGTTGATCTCGCGGACTAGTCCCTTTTTCTCGACCGCTAGGGCTGCCGCGTAGCCTGCTGCTTCACCTAGCGAACAAGCAATAGGCATTACTCTTATTGCAGCCTGCGCCTCATGTGTAGTAGAAATACATCTCCCGGTTACAAGAAGATTCTTTAGTCCAAGAGGTACGAGACACCTATAAGGTATCTCGTAGTAGTCTCCAGGAGGAGGCCCTTTCATAATAGTTTCTTTGTCTGATGGACGCATTGGATGGATATCTATAGGGTAACATCCCGCAGCCACGGCGTCATCAAATTTTCTCGCTTTCAAAATATCGTCTGCTGTTAAGACATACTCTCCGATAATTCTTCTAGTTTCTCTAACACCTATAATCGGAGCTGACTCAAGTAGATATGCTTCCTCAAAGCCGGGAATATGTTTCTTTAAGAAGAGTACTAGCTTGTATGCCTGCCAGTAAGCCATGATTGTAGCTTTAGTTAAATCGCGGCTAACTAAGCCGGAAAGCATCTGTACTCTAGTCATGTTGACAAAAGCTTCGCCTCTACGAGGAAGACATGTAGGGAAGAATACCTTATTTTGTGCAGGAATTTCAGGGAAATCTTCTCTGTATTTATTGATAGCTTTAGATAATCCCGCAAACGAGAAGGGAGCTCCTATTTCAACACATTTCTCGATGTAGTTAAGGTTTACCCACTCGGAGCAGTCGTTTGCGGTTCTCAAGTACTCGACGAATTTCTTATAATCTATGTTGCCTATTCTAAACATTAAAGTCATAGGCTGAGCTACTTCTCCATCGCCGTACTCCCATTTAGCGCCAGCTGAAGCAGCTAAATCTCCGTCGCCAGTAGCGTCTACAAATACTGTTCCCTTGATTTCTTCAATACCTTCTTTCAAGCTCACATTAATGGATTTAATAATTCCATTTTCGGTATTCGCTGTTAACACCTTAGAGTAAAGAAGGATATTCACACCTGATTCTTCACATATTTCGAATAAAACTCCTTTAAGAACTTCTGGGTCAAAGAAGTGAGGTGGCTCTCCCCACGCGCCGCGGCTGTCTTTTAGTCTTTTAGTAATTTCTAAAAATATTTCATTTGCCAGCAATTTATTTTTATTTAAATAATATTTCATGAAAGGGTTTACCAAACCTAGCGTAGCACATCCTCCGAGGAAACTGTGTTGCTCGATAAGCAATACTTCTTTTCCTTTTCTCGCTGCAGCTACTGCGGCCGCCACACCTGCGAGTCCTCCTCCACAGACTACAACATCGTACTGCATTTTCTCACATCTATGCTAAGAGTACTTTGTTACTTTCACTTGAAGGAAGTGATCTATAGTATAGAACTTTCTTTTCTCGAATAGCCTGCGGTTTAGCTCAAAGTCTTTGTCAAGGAGAATAGAGGCCATGCGACTTCTGCGCTGGGGAAGCTTTATGAGAATTTCATTTCCTACTTTAGAGGCCGCAATATCGTGTAGTTTAAGTAATTTTTCCGCCTTATTTACTTCATTTGATGGACCAGAAATTCTGAACATAGCTTCTGGAAAGGCTATATCTTCGCTAATAGACTCACTTACAGCTTCTTTTACTTCTTTTTCTTTTTCATATGTGTAATAGGCTATGTGTGCTATTATGAGAGAATGTATGTTGACTCGATCTGAAAGAAGGTACTCTCCTAAGCCTACTCCCCATGTCTCTACAAGTAATTTGGCTGAATGTTCATATGGTACATGAGAACCTAGAAAAGTGGCTGGTACTACTACATCTTCCCTTCTAGCACCCTTTTCTTCTCCAACAAACCACCTCTCTTTAATTTTCCAGTGACCATATCCCTCATTTACTACTGCATCTATTGCTCTCTCCATGATCTCTCTAGAGAGATCTTTTATACTCTCACTTACCATGAAATAAGGAGTGTCAGTAAGCGATATCATAAATTCTTCTTCTCCATCAGGCCACTGTGGAGGATAACCTCCTTTAAAGTAAAATTCATGCATATCGAGCACTATATGAGGCCTGAATTCATTTAACAATATGTGAAGACACTGTGTCTCTTTTTGAGTTAAATAGAGCCAGTCTCTATTAAGGTCTACTCCCTCAGCATTTACTCTAGCTTTGCCAAAGACATTTTCCCAGGAAGGCTTAGGGTTTTTTATGTAAAGGCGGTAGTACTCTTCAAGTCCATCTGGATTAGCCGCAGGAACCAGCGCTATCTTACATTTGCTTAAAACATCTCTCATAGGTATTCCTCCCACTCTACCTTCAGTTAAACACAGGTAGGTAAAATAGAGAGCCGCATTAGTTGTAGCAGGTTCATTACCGTGAAGTCTACAAATAGCTAGTATTCTAGTATCACCTTCCCCTAGCTTTATACAGTGAAGAGGTTTATTCAAAGAGCTATAGCCTATTGTCTCTACTTTAGCTCCTATTTTCTCTAGCTCGCTTATTATCTGCAAGTAGTCTTGAAAAGAGAGTATTTCGAAAAGTAGCTTTCTACGCACAATATTAGCCTTTTGCTTTAAATTTTAAATTTATCTACCGCCGAGAATTAGTCTAGAATAGAATGACTACTGTCATTAAAGTAGGTACATGTGGATGGAGCATTAAAGGTGGCAGAAAAGCTTACTTCGAGAAATTTAATGTAATAGAGCTCCAAGATACGTTTTATAACTTACCTACAGTCAAGAGAGCTAGAAAGTGGAGAAATGACGCGCCCAAAGACTTTGAATACTGTGTGAAAGTATGGCAAGTAATTACTCATCCACACACGTCACCTACTTGGAGAAGACTTAAAGAAAAACCTCCCGGAAATCTCGAAAACTACGGCTTTCTCAAGCCAACTAAAGAAAACTTCGAAGCATGGGAAAAAGTACTGGAAATATGTAGAGTACTAGAAGCGAAAATATGTGTCTTCCAGACACCGCCTTCGTTTGAATACAGCGAAGAAAACGTCAAGAATGTAAAAGAATTTTTCTCATCAATCTCTACTAATGAAGTTACTATAGCCTGGGAACCTAGAGGAACCTGGAACGATAATTTAGACAAGGTTAAGGAGATAGTCGATGAACTAGGGTTAGTTCATGTAGTTGACCCGTTTAAGAGATGGCCTGTATCAGAGCACAAAATAGTCTACTTTAGACTCCACGGCAAAGGACCTCGTGAAGTAAACTACCGCTATAAGTACACAGATGATGATTTAAAGTGGCTTCGCGATCAGATCTTGTCCAGGTATGAGGGTAAAGAAGTGTACGTAATGTTTAACAACGTCTACATGGGCCAAGACGCCTTAAGATTCAAGGAACTACTTACTCAGTAGTGCGCACTATAAATCTGCATACAGGGTCTCCGCAGGCAATGCATGTTTCTTCAGTAACTTCAGTTTTCTTTCTCCATAGGGCTTCAGTAAATCCAGCCAGTAGTCCTCTAAATAAGTGACTTGTAGGAATCTTTTTCTCTCCTAGAAATATCATACACTCAAACAGGTTCTTAGCCTCTACTACTACTTCCCTTTTATCGATATACTTTATGATTTCACAGTCACCCCATCCGAGAGCTTTAATCCAAAAGAAGAAGTGGTTTAAGGCATCATAGTCAGAGTACTTCTCTGTAATATCTTCCGCTATATCTAGTCCCATTTCATAGCCTAAGAAGTAAAGAAAGACTGCTCCGGCATCTTCGAATTTCTCGTATGCTCCCTTAATAATACTTGAAAACTCTCTTAAGGTAAATGTAATTAGTCGTGCTTTTGCTCTCGTCATAGGAGTTTCAAGAACTTCAGCTCTGTGAATATAGGGTAAAGACCTTATCTCTCTAACTAGACTAGCTACGTCCATGTCTATTGAAGTTATATCAATAATAGAAGTAATGTATGCCCTCGGAGACTCAGGATGAAGAGTTACAGAAGTACTCAGGAGCTTTACTTTACGAGAAGCATAGTAGCTCAGTAGTTTGATCATTATTTCTTCTCCTTTTTCAGTTTCTATTACAATACAAATAATGTTCCTTTGAGGAGCGTAGAGCTTCTTAAGTTCAGCGGAGTGAATGATAGTATGCTTAATCGCTTGCATAGACGTATTAGTAGAAAAGCGGTTCTATAAATACATTATTATATGTTTAAAACTTAATAAGAGAATGGAAGGAAAATAGCCAATTACATGTAGTGTTTAACAGTATGCGAAATTATGTTCTCTACGATCCCTACAGTTTTTTTCGCTCTATCAACTAGCTCTAGTACACTTGACCTATAGCTCAGTGTCTCCCGAATAAGCGGATTTTCAAACAAGTCTCCGGGTGTAGGCATTAAGTCGTACTCTATTTCAAGAATATCGTCTAATATGTCTCCGTAAATTTCAGCTATCTCGCTTAGTGCTCTGAGTGAGAGATCTATTGCAAGAGAAGCCTTGTATATTGCCTTGACTAAGTCGTTTTCTCCGATAGCGTTCTCGGCGTCCTCTAAACACCTATTAGCTGTTTCAAGAATCGATAGTATATCATCATGTGTGTCGTTCTCTAATCCATTTATTATTTTTGAGATAATGAAGTTTTTATCGTATACTATGGTTCCATTTGAATAATATAGGAAAAGTGTGGCTTTACTTAAATTGTTGAAGATATCTTCAAACACTAAGATATCGGTCTTAACTTTAACTAACTTAAATGGATTAAAGTTGAGCGCCGACTGTACTCTGCTTTTAATGGACTCTAGTGACCTCTCATAGCTCTCGAGAATAACTGCAACCCTGAGATTATTTTCATCGAAGTTTTCTAGAATTACTCCTAGTAAATTCTCTCCAAATTCTCTTTTCAGTCTATCTACTACTTGTGAGACTAGTGAAATGATGTATGACTCAAGTAAATTTCTGATCACGTTTCTCCTTTCTCTCTACTTCTCGAGAGATTTAAAACTTAATCCTCTATTATAACTGTTGAACAAGGACTTAGTATTATATATGGAGCACGCGGTATCGTAGTGTCGGAGAATATGTTCATAGGTTTCCTAACCTCGGGCCAACTCGGGGATCTTAAAACTACTTTAAAGTGGGCCAAGGAACACGGTTTTAAGTCTATCTCAATAGCAGCATGGCCTGATAAAAAGTTCTTTGACGTCAAGGAGGCTATAAATAGACCAAACGAGATAAAGAAGTTAACAGAAGAAATAGGAGTCATTATCTCGGCAATAGGATTTTACGGAAATCCTATTTCTCCCGACGAAAATATAAGAAAGCATCATCAAGAACACTTCATGAACCTTATTGAGGCAGCCTATAAGCTTGAAATACCTGTAGTTACAGGATGGATAGGCAAAGTATCTGAATCCGAAGAAGAAAACTACAAGGCTATTGAAAAGGAGTGGCCGAAGATAATAAAATACGCTGAAGACAGAGGAATAAAAGTAGCTATAGAGAACTGTCCCGGAAATATTATGTACAGACCTGATATATGGGAAAAAGTATTCGAGATTCTCGGCTCTAAGATCATAGGACTAGAATTCGATCCAAGTCACCTCATATGCCAGTTTATCGATGTAATCGAAGTAGCAGACAAATTCGGCGACAGAATTTACCATACCCACATGAAAGATGCTCAGATACTATGGAATAAAGTCAAGTACTACGGTATAAGAAGTAGAGGATGGTGTCCTCACAGGCTACCTGGCTTCGGCGACTTAAACTGGCCCCAATTCATATCAATTCTCAAGAAACACGGATACGATTATGCCTTAAGTATAGAACACGAAGATCCCTACTTCAAGTACGAGGAAGGACTAGTACTTGCAAGAAAATTCCTCGAAAGATTTATTATCTAAAGAGTTTTGGCGTTTATTTTCTTAGAACAGTTAACCATAGCTATAGCGGCTGAAGCAAAACGTATTATCTTTTTTACATCGCCCTTAACTTTAAGCTTACCTGAAAGCAGGGCCATTATTGGATGAAGTTCTCTTAATGACTTTACACCAGTCTTCATAACTGCCAATAATCGCTATGTTCGCTTCAATGGGTTTTGTTTTAAGTCTTGCCTCTTTATATTCTCCGTGATATAAGTCCATGTAGACGTAGACTTCGCTAGAGCCGTATTTTTCTGAGAGCTATTCAGGTAAGTCTTTAACAATAAACAGTATGTCGTCTTCCCATTTCTTAGCAGAGTCTCTGTACTCGAGAGAAAAGCTAAGCTAGTAGCTATTCCTACTACAAGCGGCACTGGAAGCGAAGTGTCTTTCGGAATAGCTTTAAAAGATCTCAAGGAAAAACACAAAGTAATACTAGGGTCTTACTACATTGTCCCCTACACAGTGATTTTAGACCCATTTTCCCGTCAAAAATGCCTAAGAAACTTACAGCCGCGACAGCCCTCGATGCGCTGGCAGACGCCGTCGAATCCTATGTAACTCCATTAGCGAACGAGTTTACTGAAGCTCTTTCTCTCAAGGCAGTCTCCCTGATCTTCAAGTGGCTACCAGTCGCCTACAGAGAACCAGATAACATGACAGCTAGACAAAAAGTTCACGTAGCTATAACACTCGCAGACATGGCCTTCTCTAACAGCGGCTTAGGGATAGCACACAGCATAGCATACGCTATTGGAGGACTATTTAACATACCCCACGGAGTAGCTATACCATATTCAGTTCTACTCAACACTAACCATGCAGAGAAGTACTGCGATCTAGCTGAAGCACTTAAATTGAAGTACTCCACACCTGTAGACGCAGCAAAAAAGTTTGCTCAAAAGCTATTTGAATTAAGGAGAGAGCTAGAGTCGCCACTAACATTGAAAGAGGCAGGAATTCCTGAAAAAGAGGTCCTAGATAAACTCGACGTAATAGTGGAAAAAGCTTTAAAAGACCCTTCAACCCCTTATAATCCTCGATCAGTAACACTAGATAATCTGAAAACACTGCTTAAAGTAGCGTATTATGGAGATAGTTTAGACTAACTTCTCGCTAAAAGTTAAAAACTGTCAAGCAAACTGGACTTTAATAAAGTAAATACTTAAATGGTTTACTAGAAATTTTAAACGGTGAAATTGTGAAAAAGGGCATAAACCTCTGGTCTCTTATAGGCTGGAAGTACACTGGAGACCCTCCACTCGAGAAAATAATTGAGTACGTCAAAGAAACTGGTTACGATGGCTTTGAAATGATATGCGACTTAAACTTACTACATCCAGATAAATTAAGCAAAGAAGACAGAAAAAAGATTGTAGAAAAAGCCCGTAGCCTAGGTTTAGAGATATCGAGTTTAGCTTCAGGCGTTTTCTGGAGACTAAATCTAGGAAGTGCTGACGAGAATTTAAGGAAGCAGGGACTAGAGTATCTGAAAAAAGCTTTAGAACTGGCACACGACATTGAAGCTAAAGTACTTCTAGTAGTGCCTGCAGTGGCATCACCAGACATACCCTATGATGAAATGTACGAGTTGTCCAAAAAGAGCTTAAAGGAGGGAGCTAAGTGGGCCGAAGACTTAGGAGTAGTTATTGGAGTAGAAAATGTTTGGAATAAGTTCCTTTACAGCCCACTAGAGTTCAGACGCTTTATAGACGAAATAGGCAGCGACTACGTCAAAGCATATCTCGACGTAGGAAACGTACTGAACCTAGGCTACCCCGAACACTGGATAGACTTACTTGCAGGAAAAATAGCTTGCGTTCACGTCAAAGACTTCGACTTAAATGTAGGAAACATAACGGGATTCAGGCACATAGGCAAAGGAAACATGGACTGGAATAAAGTAATAGAGCGATTGAAGAAAGTAGGCTACGACTATTACCTCGTCGTGGAGTGTCCACCTGAATTCGATCCAGAGCTCAAGAAAGCGAAGTACCCTGAAGACGGAATAAAGTACGCAAAACTGAATTCCGAGGCACTAGACAAAATTTTGGGTAAAAAATAACGTAAGTTTTTTAAATTCAAACATTTTTAGCTCCGAGTGCGCAAAGTTTCGGTCATCGTTCCAGTGTATAGAGAAGGATTTTACTTCATCAACAGTATAAACAACCTTCTTTCTAGCAAAGTTCTCGAAGAGCTTATAATGATTATAGATAACCCCTCCCCAGAGTTCTATAGCAAAGTAAAATCCATTAAGTGCTCTAAACTGAAAATAATAGTAAACGAAGAGCGCACAGGTAAAGTAAGCGCACTCAACAAAGGAATTGAACTAGCTAAAGGAGACATAGTGCTGTTTCTTGATGCTGATGTAAGTGTGCCAGACAAGCAGTTTCTAGAGAAAATCGTCTACATGATGAGTGAATGTGATGTACTAGATATCAAAAGCGAAATAGAGCCTAAAGGTTTCCTGGGCAAAATGATGTATTATGAATATTTGAGCTTTAATATAGCTAGCTGGCTTTTCTGCAAAATGCTAAAAAAGATTCCCGCAGTAAACGGAGCCGCCTTTGCGGTAAAAAGACATAGCTTAACTGAGGTAGGGTCTTTCAGGCGAGTAGTTTCAGAGGACTTAGACTGGGGACTTAGGGCATTTAAAAAGAACCTTAAAGTAATGTACACTAAAGAAGCTTATGTCAAAGTAGAGCCTCTATCCTCTTGGCGAAAATGGCTTGAGCAAAGGAAAAGGTGGGCTTTCGGCTTTGCTGAATGGCTTTTCAATAATTTAAAAGACATTATAGTCACTTTAATCAAGTACCCGTTCATAGTAATTCCTGCAGCAATAATGGCAGTTCCCTCAATTTCAATTCTAGTATTAGACTTCATTGTAAGCGATGAAATAGTGCTCAAAATAGCTTCTTTTATACTAATACCGCTAATAGCCAAAACAGGATTTTCGCTACTGCCGCTAATAATGACGATTAATATTGCTCTAGCTCTTAAAGAAACCTTAGTACTATTCTCGAGTTTCGCTATGTCAGCAGTAATTACAGGCGTCTTAGCCAAACATCTAGGATATAGGTTTAGAATACATGAATACGCAGTCTACTACTTTATATATTCTCTTGCATGGCTACTAATACTAGTTTCAGCAGTATTCTGCTACTTTCTGACAAGAAAAATACCTAGACTTGACTGGAAAGTATAGTCAGCTCTGGCCCCTTCAGTCATCAATCCTCTAAGGGCGTGTAGTCATCACCTACAAGTAAGTAAATATAGTGGAATGATATATCGTTTGCCCACAAGTAGCCTTATTAAGTCCCTCTTACCTTTACGTCTACGTGAAAAACGACTTAAGTGACATTGCTTTTCAACTATCTAAATTACGCAAAGTAGAGGAAGAATGTTTAAAGAGACTCCCCAATAAATGTTATCTTCCTGAAGCAATCAACATAATTGAAGAAGTGTTAAAAGAATATGGTGTAACTATAGTAGATTCAATGAGTTTAATCAAAGGACTAGAAACAAGAGGTAAAGTTAGAGTAGAGCGCAGCAGAGGTCTAGCTCTTGTTATTAAAATCTAACTTTTCATGAGAACTACTATATGACTAATTTGACAGAAACATTTCTCGGGACCAATCTAAAGGGAAGAGAAATTCAGGCTTGCCGGGTAGTCATCATCACTTCTGTCCGGAAGTAACTCATCACCCGGAAAAACTTATCTTATAGAGCGGTATATTTAGGTTATGCCTTTAATCGAATTTCTTCTCTCCATACTGCTGATAATAATAGGCATATTGATTCTAGTGCTCATAGTAAAGCTAATAGTACTTCTGCTACCTGCAGCCATAGTAGCGATAATCGTCTATCTGCTGACACACAGTCTCTTCTGGGCCAGCATCGCGTTTCTAATAGTAGCTGTAATAGCTATCGCTAAGAAGTTGTAGTATATGAAGCTGGTGTTAAGAAACCAAGATATTAAAAGAGTGTTGATAGGAGCTCCTAAGGGACACAGGCATATCAGAGTTGTTATTGAAACAGAAGACCTAGTTATAGTGTTGCAGGAAGCAACTTTAGCCAATATTGTTAGAGCGTATGTTACTGTAAAAACTCATCCTACTCGTTCCGCTATCGAGCTTAAGCAGACAAAGCTTGAGCATAGAAAGGAAGGATACGCAAAGTACCAGCTGCTTGAAACGGAAAAACCATGTGAAGAGATCTCGGAAGAAATATCGACTATAATCTACTCTACTCCTTCTAGCTGATACCTGCCGCTATAGGTTTTACCGGGTTTCTTTTCCATCCTTATGTAGAATATTTGAGCTATTCTAGCGTTTTTCTCTATTCTTATACCGTGTTCATTAAATACGAGCAGTAAGCCTACACCGCGGCCTCTATAGCCTGGGTCCCAGAGAGCCGACGCAATAGTAGCGCCCATTCTAAGTAAACTAGATCGAGGTAAGAAAACCGCTACACAATCTTCAGGAATCTCTACAACTTCATTAAACCTCACTAAGTAAGCTCCCCTACTTAGCTTAAAAACACCATTTTCGCATTTTACTTTAGAGTATTCCGGTATATCTACTTTTCCTACACCTAAAAACCCACCTTCATTAAAGACATAGATCTCTCCTACTGTTAAGTCTACTCCAGCAGGCTGTACTTGAGTCTTTTTGATCGGAGAAATATGGCAGATTAAGGCTTCTCCTGGAAGAACCGACATATAGTTAAATTTCCTTTCCGAGTATTTAAGTGAAGTGATGAAGCCCCTACTAGCTGAGCAGTGACGAAAAGTCCCATTGCTGATTTTATAAGATTTTTAAGGTCAGACGATAATTTAAAATACATTAGAGGCTATGCTAGAAAGGTGAATATAAGTGAGGACAGGAGCTTTAGTAATGACGATTCTCTACATTCTAATAATGGCTATGTTATGGTGTCCCGAAATCATCTCAGTGAGTAGCGACGCTGGTGGAATAATTCTCTTAGGTTTCTATAAGTATCTTTATGTAAAAACAAATAACCAAACTTTTGCTCTACTTTTATGCGGAAGTATTTCAGGTATACTTACTTTGATACTAGCTCTAATGATAATTCTTTCCAAGAAAATAGAAGAACTTGAAGAAGAAGGAATCTACGAAGAAGAGTATTATGAAGAAGAGTACGGGTACGGTGAAGAAGAGGAGTATGAGGAGGAAGAATATGAAGAAGAATACAAAGAAGAGGACTATGAAGAAGAGGAAGAATATTACTACGATTACGAAGAATAGTGTTCTAATTGCTCTATAGCTTCTTCTAGTCTTCCAATAACCCAGTTTTTATCTAACATAGCTAGATAGAACGCTATTCTAGGTCCTCTGTCTTTCGCAAAGTAAATCAAGTATAGTGCTTTAAAGAACTTTCTTTCTTCAGATTTACTCTTTTTAGGCACTTTCATCATAGCTTCTTTAATTTTCTCTTCGCTCCACTCTGCCTGCTTTAAGTTATCTAGAAGTTTTTTCAGTAGAGGAATTATATTTAAGTCTATTTTAGCTAATGCTTCTTTATCTAATTCCTCTGATGGCTTAATTTTATATATAGGGGGAGCGTATTTCTCTACCCATTTTTTAGCTTTCTCTAATCTGCTCTTTATTCTATTTAAACTATAATCATCTAGGGCTTCTTCTTTAAGTACTCCGGTGGATTTAAGTCTTTTTAAAGCTTCTTCGAGGAGATCTCTGTCTAAAGGTATTACTTGGCAGAGTGCAACAGCATGATAGTAGCTTAACTGGAAAGGCGGTGTAGCTGGAGGATCTTTTAACTGAGCAAGTTTATAACTTATAATAATTCTCTCTTTATCTTCACTTGGCTTTGGACTTTCTATTCCATAGTATATTCTTTCTGCTCTATCATAGTTTTCAGTATAGGACGGTATTTGTTCTAGACTTAAAACAATTCTTTTCATTGGATCACTGAATAGGTACATGTACCTTAAAACTTCTGGTTCAGCTACTTCAAGCCATTCTTTGGGAGTAAAGCCTATGAAGTCGCTTGAGCCCATATCTCCGAGATCTTTTCCTTTAACTGCATATCCTACCCATTCGTATGCTAGGCCTACGGGAGGCTTTAAGCCGAAGATGTTGACTGCCAGATCTACGCAGCTATCTCTTGATCCTCCTGGCATAGCGTGATCTTTACCGAAGGGCTCGAAGCATACTCCTAGAGAATACCATATGCCTACCCACTCTAGCCTCCACATTAGCTTGCCGTTCTCCATGCTTGTTTCTCCTTCATGTCCACAGTTAGAGCAAACATATCTCACTTTATACGACCTTAAGTCAACGTCCACTGATTCTGTGCTGTCTATTCGACCGCATTTATCGCATATTGGTTCAAAAGGTATCCATCCTTCTGGGTAAGGTTTTCTCCCTCTATACTTATTTATTACTCGTCTTACTTCCTCTTTTTTCTCTATTACTTTTCTCACAAACTCCTTCATTTTATCATTATTTTTGTAGAGTTCTTCAGTAGTAATTATTTTTACATCAACTGCAAAGTCCTTTAAGTAGTTACCAAAGTCTTCCCAGTAGTGCTCAACCCAGTTCGAGTGACAACCATATGGATCAGGTACCCTTGAGAGAGGTAGTCCTCGATACTTAATGGCCTCTTTAGGATTTCTGAACTGCCTCAATTGAGCGTCTTTGCCTTTCCAGGGATCTACTGTATAGAGAACTAAGTAGTGTACTGCATTATATCCTCTTTCCCTCAGCTGCCTCGAGATAACATCATTGTAGGTTATTTCTCCTCTAAGTCTACCACAGTGCTGTAGGCCGGATACAGATAGTCCTCCATTGCAGACTATTTTTTCTCTATCGCCAAATTCTTCAATAATTTTGTCAAGAGTCTCCTTTAACCAGTACATCGGGGATCTTAAGGAAAATAACTTAAAGAAGATAAAAGGTTTTCTGTAAAAAACTAGCGAGTAGATGAAAGGAGTGCGTTTAGTCTTCTAATACTCACGCTTATTCCTGCAGGAGAATTGACGTCAATAATGTATGCTCCGTCGAAGCCGGCTGTCTTGAGAGCCGAAATTACTCTTCTGTAGTTTATTCGGCCATAGCCTATTGGCAGATGAGAGTCTTGGTCGCCGTTGTTGTCGCTCAGGTGAACTACCTCTATTTTACCCCTTAGATCTTCGATGAAGTCTGTAACGTTTCCTACTGTGTTAGCATGACCTATGTTTAGAGCTATATTGCAGCCGAGTAGTTCGCTTAGTGTCTTGATGTCTTCTATTGTTGATGCGAGAGACCTGTTTTCTGTCCTCGGAGCGTTTTCTATAAGCAATTTAACGGTTCCTCCAGTAAGTCTCTGAGCATTGCTTATTGTTCTTGAGAGAAGAGTTCTTGCTCTGTTTACTAGTCTTGGCGGATATTCTCTGGGAAGATATCCTGGGTCGAAGATAACGTACTCTGATCCAGCGTTTTGAGCAAATCTTATTGCTTGAATTAGTAGGCGCTGAGCAGCAGCTCTAATAGTGTTGTTGAAGCTAGCTAAGTTTATGTCGGGAGTATATGCTTTGACTACTATTTCTATTCCCTGCGAAGAAGCCATTTCCTTTATTCTTCTTGCTAAGGGTACTGGATTAGGTATTGCTTGAAATCTAGGGTCTCCGAGATCTACTTCGATTACGTTTACGTTTAAGGCTGATGCTCTATTGAAAACAGCTCGCCAGCCCCCCATGAAGGTATAAGGTACGCGAAAACCCACTTTCATATTGCAGTCACCTTCAACATCATTTGTTACTTACTTATAAGTATTTCCTTAAAAACTAATATACTCTTCAAGGTGCTTTCCGAGGAGACTAAGGTGAATTAGGTGTGGGATAAGCGAGACACTAGAATAATTAGCCTAGTATTATTCAGAGAATATCTTTGGGGAGTACAGTGAAAGAACTAAAGTATTAATAGTAGAGTGAAAGTTGATGAAAAGAATTATTCTCATATTAATTTCACTTATACTTATCACGCATCTAGTACATAGTTCGCCCAAAATCGGGGCTATTGCAGTATCGACAGGAAAAAGTACCACGTATAAGACAATACTGGGCGATGAAGTAGAAATTCAGCTGGATCCTGGCACATTATATACTATTTACCTCGATACGGGATTAGGAAAATCTATCTATAGAATAGAAGGCATTAGCTCAAATAAATACAAATTCAATAGGTTCTACTTAAAAATACTTCCTCTAGAAACATATAGTACTGTTAAAGTAATTTTCAGAGAAGATCCTCTTGTAAAGCCACTAATTGCCTTAATTCCAGGTAACTGGATTTCTTTTTCATCGCCAGTTTCTCTTAAAGCAAATTCTTCTTATAGACTTACTTTCAGAGAAGACAAGCTCTACGCAGTTAAAGTGAAACTAACTATACTCAGTAAACACTATTTCCTTGAATTCAACAGCAGTAGCTATACTATAGCCTACGAAAATGCTACTAGAATAGAGGTAAATGGAGTTGAAATATCGGCTACAGAAGTAGAACTAGTAGTCTACGGAGATACGCTGACAATTATAAACAAGGATCAAGATTTAGTCTTATTTATAGCTTACTGTAAATTTTACTATAAAGATGTTACTGAGGGTAGTTTTCTAGAAAAATGCTTTATTGTTTACGATAGCAAATTAGTTAACTTAAAACTTAATGGCACATATTTAGACTCAAATGACCCGTTCACAGAAGAAGTACCCCCGGAGCCCATTAAATGTATCAAAGTGGAAAAAGCTATCGTAGAGAAAATAGAGTGCAAGGAGAGAATAGTTGAACTTAGAGCTGTCGATAGCGAGGGAAACTACATAGGAGACGCCATTATTGAAGTGGGTAGCAGTGAAAGCATTTTTAGAGCCAAGGGAAAAGCATGCTTTAAAACAGCAGATTTACAGCTCTTAGTCAAAGTATACCTCTATGGGACATTGAGCGGCAAATATTTAGTCTCAACTGAATTCAGCCCACTTGATATACCACTTAAGCTATACCAAGTTAGTCTCGATGTAGTAGACAGCAATATGAAGCCTATTGATAAGGCAGTAGTTCAGCTGTATTCATATTCATCTCTTATTGCAAAAAACACTACTGTTGTTGACGGTAAAGCTTTATTCAAAAATCTTCCTGCAGGAGTATATCTTATCAAAATATTTTACGGGGGTAAAGAGGTTGCTAGAAAAAGTATTGTGGTAGAACATAGTATTCAAGAAATAGTCGTCTGTAGTTTAGCAGACCTTAAAATAAAAGTCAAAGACTCCGAGTCTCTACCTGTCCCTGGAGTAAGCGTTATTCTCTTCGACGAAAGTACGGGAAGAAAGATATGTGAAGACATGACTAATAGCGAGGGCGAAGTATGTTTTAAAGAAATTGTGTTTGGAAAATACAGAGTTGTACTGCACTATTTGTTTAAAAACTATACTTTTAGTATAGTTCACGAAAATAAGTTCATTGAACTAGAAATCCCCCTTAAGTCAGTAAAAATACTTCTATTTGATAAGTTCTCCAATAGCATTAAAAATACTCGTGTAGAACTATACCATGGGGACCTTAAAATAGCAGAAGCAACTCCCGACGAGAGAGGCATAGTAGTTTTCTCGAGGATACCTGAAGGAGAATACACTTTGAAAATCTCGTGTATAGGTGGAGTTGAAGAAAAAACAATTAAAATAGTATCTAAATTAGCAGTAATTGCTATCTATTTGGACGTAGTTAGTGTTTTCGGTAAGCCTATTAAGACAGAAATACTTAAAGTAAGCATAGCTATCTTAGCAGGTCTACTTTTCCTAGTTTCTATATTAAAACTAAAGAAAATACTATCTAAGCGCCGTAAAATAAAACCTAAAAAAGTAATTATTGTAGAAGAATAGCCTAGAGTATTATTATAATATTCTTACTTTTATCCTTAACGAAAAGTACTCTGTCTTTTGTATACCTGTAGTTTCTGCACCGTTTACCATCGCAGAATATTTCTTTAGGTTCTTTCTCGCTATATATTACGAGTTCTAATGGTTCATAAAGATCTATTATTATCATATTTTCGCGTTTTTTGAATGATGTTACTCCTTTAGGCGCAATTATCTTTCCTTTTACTCCTGCTAAAGCAACTCCATCTACTATTTTCGAAATAATATAAACTCGGGTTTCTAGCTCGCTAAGAGTTCCTTTAATTTCATCAGATAGCTTTCTAGTGAAAGTTTCTTCTGTGAAAACTTCATAAATGAAGTAATTGCCTTCTGTCTCGAATACGTCTTTAGGAGACACTGTGTAGTCGACTTTTTCTCCCTTGCCATTAACATTCATTACGGCTACTATGCCTACTTCGCCAAAGCCAGGTACTTTTGCCTTTGTAAAGGCTTTAAGAGCCACTTTTTCCTCATAGGGGTTCTTGTAGAGTACTTCAGGTGCAGGAAGAGCTGGAGTATCTGGTCTCAGTATTCTTCCGTCGCTGAAGCATAGGAGCTTAACTATTTTCTCGTCAGTTTTTCCTGGAATATCGGTTATGTAGATAGGTCCGCCGGAAATAGCTCTTGAGACAGCATGAGGCAGAGCGTAAGGGTCATGGCTCATGAACATATCGTAGTCAGGCCAGCAGAAAAACGAGTACCAGAGAGCATTGTACACGCAGTAAATTATGTGTTTTTTAGCACCGTCCTTCCAGTAAGGTATATAGTCCATACATATTCTGCTGACATTTGAGACAAGCCAGTGGAAGTAGTCTTCGGGAACCATGCACATACAGTTAAGTATCTGTAGTCCTTGACCGTATGCTGCTGCTTGAAGCATTTCTTGAATAGCTTCAGCTGCTCTATTTACTGGAATAATTCCTTTAACATATCCTAAAATATCAAACTGGTTATCTACTTTAGTGAAATCTGCTTCCCACTCTCTTAGCTTTGAGTAAAGATCTCTATATACTTTGAAGCCCTTGTGGTTTTCTGGATGAGGTATAAGGTTACCGTTGCTCCCCTTCAGTATTAAGTTCGGGTATTTTTCTAGAAGTTTTTCTGAAAGTCCTCTCCAGTAGCCTTGAAGAGTAATCCAGAAGCCTACATACTTGACCCCTGCTTCTTTTATTTTTTCAACAAGGTATTTGCCGCCTCTCGGGAACTTCTTAGAGTCAGGAACAAATGATTTAAGTCTGCTATCTTCGTCCACGTCTTGCCAACCATCATCGACTATCACAAAGCCTATAGGAGCTTTTTCTCTTATAGCTCTAGTTCCCTCAACTACTTTCTTTTCATCAATGTCTCTATAAAATGCATTCCATGTGCACCAGCCCAGGTACTCAAATATCTCTGGATAACGTTTCTCTTTAGAAAGTTTTACTCTATTTCCAAGAATTCTTTTAACTAAAGCAAATGTCTTTTCAGTCGCCAATATAGGATTTTTGTCGGCGACTATTATAGCTCCCGGTAAAACCTTGTCTGAGCTCTTGGCATATGCTCGAACCCAGATCTTAATATGTGGGTCTTCAAATGGCTCAGTACCGAATCTTACAACTGACCTGTAGTCTCCGGCAGAAATAGGGAATATAGCCAAATTGTTGGCTCCGCACTTAAATAATGTAAATAATACGGGAGTATTGTGGTTTATTTTCCTCCAGTCATTTATCCAGTATGGCTTAACCCAGCAAGACTGGTCTTCTTCTTTATTAAAGCATATTTCCTCTGGCAGAGGAGGGTAGGGGTAGTAGTCGGGTGGAGGAGGTTCCTTCGGCTTCATTCCCAGAGATACATCTTTGTAATAGCGGGGCGCCGTAGAGTATTCTTTTCCGAGCCTACCTATATGGTAGAATAACACTGTTTCAAGAGACTCTACATCACCTATACATATAGCTGCGTAAAGCTCTTCACTGAAATCTATGTCGTGCCTTAGGTAGATATAAGCGCTATCTTCAGAGAAAAACCTAATAATTCCTTCAAAAACACCTTTGCTGCATTCATATGGAATTACGACTTCGGTATAATCGCCGCAATTAACTTCCTTGGCTCCTTTACATTTAGTATTTTGGTAAGTGTACCATGTTCTATCTACATTTAGACAGAACTTGATATCTCTTAAGGCTATTTCTCCTATCTTAAAGAATATTTTTCCATTACTTACTTCTATACACGAACTCACAACGATTTTTCTCGAAAGGAATATTTAACACTAAAGAATCTAAACCAATGTGCTATGAATCTACTGCTTAAGCGCTTGCTAATGTTTTTTCTAAGAATAAAATATAGAAGAAAATGCATAAAAATATTATCTCAGAATAGAACATATATAGCTGTATTTGAAAATTTTTATAAAGATGATATTCTTATTAATTGGGAAATATTTAAGCAATTAAAATTAAACTTAAAAGAAGTAACTTTATTAAAATATTCAGTAGCTGTAATAAGATCTAAGAAAATGAGAAAAATTAAAAAGGGTAAAGGTATTGTAATTGGAGAAGTAGATGCGCTAGCTATTTTACCTAATGGCAGAGCTCTACTTGTAGAAATTAAATCTAAAATGCCGCGCCCGGGAACTAAAATAAAAGTCTATGCTAAGACCGCGTATTATTTAAAGAAAGTTTTCGGCTTTAAAGAATATGTCATAGTAATGTTGCTCAAAAACCATACTATTGACAGGGCATATGTACTTAAGCGCTATGCGATTGTACCTTACTCTTTCTTAATTAAAATGAATAAGGAAGATAGAAGTATTGTTAGAGAGCTTGCTCTGCTGTAAGCTGTATTACTCTTTCTATTTCTTTAGTAATTTCGGGGGGCAAATTCAGTATTCCTGGGTCTAAGAAGCCTCTTATGAGGAGCCCTGTCGCTTCTTCTTCGCTCAGCCCTCTAGCCATTAAGTAGAATAACTCTTCTTCAGCTATCCTGCCTATAGCTGATTCGTGCACTAGATTTGATTCCTTGTGGTCTGCTATTAGGGCAGGATATGTGCTTAGGCTTGCTTTTTCTCCTATTATTAGTCCTCTGCAGTCAACGTACCCATATGTACCTGGCTTTGTGCTCCATATTTTTGTTCGCTGAGCTATTCTCGATTCATGAAAAGCTACAGCTCTGCTTACGATTTTTGCTCTGCTTTTTTCTCCAAATAAATATACTGCTGACCCAGAATCTACATTAGATTTCTTTAACCCTACCAGGATTGACCTCATAAGACACGTGCTTTTTTCTCCTTTTAGTACTGCAGTAGGGTATGTTTGAAGAGTTCGAGGAGGCTTAAGTAAAATATAATTTTCAATAAACTCTCCTCCCTCTTCGACACGTATTCCTGCGAGAGGTCTTGCATGCATGTCATAGGGCCATATTTCTATTGTGGTTAAAGTAACTCTGGCGTTTTTCATAATATATACTTCTGTGAGCCCCGCGTGAAATGCCTCTTTTACTGCTCGTGGAGCCGTGCAGCCTGTAATAATATGTACTTCGGACTCCGGCTCTGCTATAATAATGTTGTGTGGGAGCTGAGCGTACTTAGACGAAGATACTATGAAGCATGATTGAATAGGCTTTTTCAAACGCATGCCTCTCGGAACTCTTATAAAAACTCCCCCTCTGCTATAAGCTGCATGAAAGAGAGAAAGCTTATTTAATGTTAAGGGAAAGACGCCAAACCAGTATTTTCTAAGCTCGTCGTATTTAAGTAAGGCTTCTTCAATATCTATTATTACTACTCCTTTAGGAACATCTAGTAATTCTTTTAGAATAGTGCTTGCATCTACGTGAACTGTAAGTCCAAGTGCTTTAACTTTAGTTAAAGCTAGTTGATCAAGAGCTTTAGCCACATCGCTGGGCAATTCACTTATATCGCTTACTTCGTCGTGGACTACTGGATTTTTGTCAAACAAAGCAAAATCTATTTTAGCACCGTACTTTGGCTCAGGAGCCTTATCGAGCATGGAAAGAGCCCTTTTTCTCAAACTTGTAAGCCACTCAGGCTCCTTCATTAGCATCCCTCTTCAAGCAGACATTTACCTATGTCGATGCACTGATATCCACAACTATCAATTTTATTCATAAGCTCTACGTCTCCACTAGCTACTATTCTGCCATTAAACATTACATAGACGCGAGAAGGCACAAGATAGCGGGCGAGCTTAGTATAATGAGTTATCAGCAAAACTCCACTTTTTTCTTCAGCTAATTTCTTAATTGCTTTCGCTATAAGCCTTATAGAATCTATATCTACGCCTGAATCAGGTTCATCAAGAATAGCTATTTTAGGCTTCATTAACAGCATTTGAAGCACTTCAAGCCTCTTCTTTTCCCCTCCCGAAAAACCTACATTAAGATCTCTATGCAAAAATTCTTCACTGAATCCTAGATACTTAAACATATTCATATAGTCTTTATTTTTCGAAATAAAGTCGAGAAGATATTTCAGTTTAACTCCATGTATCTCGGGTGGATGCTGAAAAGCTAGAAACACCCCTCTACGGGCTCTCTCGTAGGGAGGTAAAAAAGTGATATCATCTCCGTCTAAAATAACTCTCCCTTTAATTATTCTGTACCTAGGATGCCCCATTATGGCATAAGCAAGAGTAGTTTTGCCCGAGCCATTAGGACCCATAATAGCTACTATTTCTCCTCTATCAACACTTATCGAAACATTGCTTAATATCACTTTGTTTCCAATAGCTACAGTCAACCTCTGTACACTAAAAAGCATCACAGAGCATACTCCTAGCTAATTTTAAGTTTTTCGTCTAATAGAAAAGTACTTAAGATACTGTTATACTTATGCACATAGCAATACTATAACGTACACATATGTTCCCTATAGTCCAACAATTTAGTTCAATATAAATCTGTTACATAGCTAATTAACTACTTTTTCGTAAAAGGAGAAAAACTAATATAATATTTTATCTTCTTAAAATGTAGTGTGTTATTCACACATGTGAAGCATACTTATCTACTAAATTAAAGCATAGAATCAGCGATCAATCGAATAGAAACAGGCAAAAACTACACACAATACCTAAAGTGGGAAACTAATTTCTATCAATTAAATAAATGATGTGAGAAAAATTTAAAAAGCATTAGTTATATAGTTATAACGATGAACGTAGAGAAACACTATAGCGTAAGTAAAGTAGCAGAAATATTTAGTGTACATCCGATGACAGTGAAAAAATGGATTAAAGAAGGAAAAATACGTGCAATAACTACTCCAGGTGGAAGATACAGAATACCTGAAAGCGAGATCAGGAGATTAATGGGCGAGACAACTACTAAAGAGGAGTCTTCTGAGAAATAAGCTCTTAACTGCTAATTAAATTTAAATTTTATCTCTTTTTTGAATCTTAATGCTAAGAGAAGAGGATCTCCCCCTATTTAAGCCTTTGATACAAATAATTGGCGACAAAAATACTGGTAAAACCCTTTTAGCTGAAATCTTAATTAAACACTTTTCGTCAAAAGGTTTCAAAGTAGCTTACCTCAAGAGCTGCTCTTGCCCCATAGAAGTGGATAAGGAACATTCAGATACTAGTAGAGCTTGGCTAAGTGGAGCCTTCTACATTATGGCCGTGGCACCAAATACAGTTTTTATTAGAATGAAGCCTAGAGACCTCGCACTCCAAGACTTAATCTATATTTACAGACTTGCTGACATAGTTGTAGTTGAAGGCTTTAGAGAGAAATTCAGGAGTTTTTCTCGTACAGCTGTCAGAATAATCTGTGTTCCATCTAGAGACAAAAGTTTCAGCAATGTTATAGCTGAAGTGAATTTTAAAAATAAAGCGAGTATTTCTGAAGAAATAGAAAAAGTAGTTTATGAAGTGGAAAAGCATGTAAAAAGAATTTCCGCCGCATCAAAAGTTTATCAAAAATTGCCTAAAGTAAACTGCAAAAAATGCGGCTTTTCTTCATGTATTGACTTATCATTAGCTGTGGCCGAAAGCAAAGCCTCTATTGATCAATGTGTTACTTTGAAAGAGAGCAAAGTAATTCTAAAGGTTAATAGTGAAAGAGTCTACTTGAATCCATTTGTATCTAACTTGCTTAAAGACCTTGTTTTCGCCTTTATATCGAATTTAAAGCTCAATTTAAGCAAAGAGGAGATAGAGGAAGTAAAGCTAAAGTTAAACTTTAAGTAAGCGAACATCTAGTAATGATGTGTGTATAGTAGATATCTACTAGATTCATCTATTTTAATTGGCTTATATGAAAACAGGCTCCCTGAAGCTTATACAGGTATTGTAAGCGATATCTGGAAAAGAAACGCTATAGGTTTTATTCACGTGCTATCAGTGCTGGAATATGCCGAGTATATTTCACGGAAAGTATCCTTAAACGAATTTCTTGAGAAAATATCTCCGCTCTACGTAATCGACATAGATATAGAAGATGCTTATAACGCTACAATACTTTACAAGAAAATTAAAGAGATGGGTTATATTTTAACGCTTTCAGATACTCTTAGCTTGTATTATGCCAAGAAAATGAGAGTACCTATAATTTCACTTAAAAAAGAATTAATAGAAGTAGCACAGAAAATATCTGTAAAAACACTATAAGTATGATAAAAGAATATTATTCAAAACAAGAAGTATTAGAGGAAATAGCGTCTTTTTGTATAAATAGATGGGTTGCAGTGCACTGTGAAAAACGACTTAAAGATGGACGCTTTATGCTCATTAGATATGAGTCCGGTAAACCGCTTACTTTCTCTAAGCCAAGTGATATAAAAGCGTTCATAATAAAGCACTATTACCTAAAGCCACGATCATTTTACGCATCATGTAACATCTACAGGCGACTTGTCACAAAAGACGATGCACTAGATTACTCGGGAAATGTTGTTGCGAGAACACCTACATGGGATATTGACAGCAAAATAGACTGGTGGAAATATACTATTGAAGTAGCCAGAATAGTAGTTGATTGTCTAGAAAAGGAAGGTGTATCAGAATCTGTATACTTAAAGTGGAGCGGTAACGGAGTCCATGTTCATGTACATGAGAAAGCTATATCTAGCGATGTTTTAAATAAAATAGGGGTCTTTAATGCAGTTTACGCTTTAGTAGAGTATATTTCTAGAAAAATTGTAAATAAAGTAGTAAATATTAATAAAAAGTACTCTGTTAACATTAAGGTAGAAAACTTAATGGATCCTCAAAGAGTATTCACTGCACCATTGAGCTTACATAGAGAACTAAACGTTTCATGCATTGTATTCAAACCTGAAGACCTTGACTCATTTGAAATAGACTGGACTAATCCGCTGAGCTTCAAACATAGAAAAGCCTGGCGCCGCTTTATTGAAGGTGAAGCAGACGAATTGGTGTGGAAAGCCTATAGGCTCATTGGTCCTTATCCAGGTGTAATTGACAGGAAAAAAGTTTCTAAAGCTAAATTAAAAGAAACGAAAAGAAAAGAGACATTACCTGTACAGGTAGAAGACCTCCTAAAGAAACTAAGATTCTGTATAAATCCAGCACTATTAAACATAAAGAGAGGCTTTAGTTCAGCTGAAGAGGCACTAAGTTTTCTCGAAAACGCTTTAAGCAAATATGTTTTAGGAGAAATTAGTTTAAGCAAATTCGAAGAACTAGTCAACTACATTACTGAAGCTGTAATACCTTTTCAGGGCTTACCTGAGGAAACTAAAAATAAATTAATTAAAGTTTATTTAACTACATTAGAAATTGTCAAAAAATTAAAGAATAGAGAAGAAGTGAAAAAGTGGCTCTTAAGTCACGGGCCGTCCTACAGGAGAATAAGAACTTTAGATGAGTTTACTTAAAGCGGTTTCAATTACTTTTTGAGCTACAAACACTGTCTCAGGACTTACTTTCCTCCTATTAATGTCGTTCTGAAGCTTTCTACAGAAGTCAACTATCCTATTTAAATCGCTCTCGCTAAAAGAAATTAATATTTCACGCGAAGACTGTTTAGCTGTCTTTGCTTTTTGCGCCAATATTAAGAGGTTTGTAACAAGAGAAGGTCCGGGTACTGTCTTAAACAACAGAAGAAGAATCGAAATTAGCTCATATAGTGTACTAAAAACATCGCTTTTCATACTCAAATAACTTAAAATACTCTTTAGCCGAGACGCGATGTAGGTCTTTAGCTCTGCTTCTTCTACTCTATTTAAGAACTTTAGTAAAGGCATAGCTGTATACAAAGCCTCTTTGAGAATATCTTCGACAAATTTTCGTGAAAGTTTAATCGAGTAATAGTCTTTGAGGAAAACTACTCTCGGTGCAGCTAGCGAGCAAATATTTCTTATCGAATCATAGACTCTTTCAATAACGTCATCGAGCACAGCTCTTATAGGCTCGAAGTCTTTGAAAAAAGGCTCAGCCATTTCTCTGAGGAGCTTTCTTGACAATACTTCATTCTCTACAACAATGTAATTTCGGGCAGTTAAGTAAAATTCGTAAAGACTCGATGCTTTTCCTGAGGGGTCAAATACATTCAAGCTGTTTTTAACAAGCTCTACTACTTCAAGGCTAGAGACTTTTTCTGAAACAAGGTCTTCTGAGGCTTTATTTAGAGCCATTAAGGCTACATTAGAGTCTACTCCGGCCTCTACAATAGACTCGAATATTTTGGCGTGAGAAAATTCTGTCTTTTCACCGCTCTTTAAAACTATATATTTGTACATCGAGTCCAGCTCAGAGAAAACTTTCAAGAGAATGCCTTTAGACATATACTTAGATCTCGCCTGCTCTACTTCTTCGACAAGACTCTTAAAAGCTTTAGCTAATTTCTGCGCATTAGGTGTTAAAGTAAGGTCTTTTGAAATGAGCTCTTTCTGTATTAAAGGCTCTATACTGTCTAGCTCAAGAACATTAGATAAAAAGGACACGAAGTCTTCTCCACAATACTTTCTCTTCTCATATAAAACTGCAATAAGCGAAAGAGATTTCTCAGGAATACTTTTGAGAGTTTCTCCATAATTATTGACAAAGCTCAGAAAAAGTTCTTCTTTCTCTAAAACAGCTCTTCCTCTACTGTTTAGATCACCACTAGGGTAAGCTAAATTAAGCGAAATGAGCTGTTCTACGCTAAGTTTCCTTAAACTATATTCTTTTAAAAGAACCCTAGCTACTTTCTCATAAGCTAAGTATTTGAGAAGTAAAGGAATATATCTTTTGTACTCTTCATAGATGCTAGCACTAGTCTCTACGCAAGCAGAAACTATTTCAGAAAAGACTATACCGCTTTCGCTTAACCTACTTTCAATTAAGTTAAATGCTTCTTCTGGACGTTCACCTTCAATAAGAAAAACTAGTCTCCGCTCATCTTCCTCGAAATACCACTTTACGTCTGTTATTCCCATATTACGTAAATCTTCGTCAATAGTGTCAAGTACTTTCCTTACTTCTACTGGAAGTATTTCAGGAGGATATTTAATATCGTAGTACTTAATACGCAACATATTTTCGCCTCCTAAATGAAGAGATACAAGTGATTTTCTTCATAAAATCTGTCCAGATATATCTTGCCTCTAATTTTAACAAGCTTTTTCTGCAGCAAAATTTTGTTTATTATGTCATTTACTTCATTTAAGCTCAAGTCCCTTCTCTTAAGAATGTTTAGCGGGATATTTATGAAAAGAGGTCTGACCGGAATAATGTGTCTAGTAGTTTTAGGTGGAAAAACTTTACCTGAGAGAGCTACCTCTATAACATCTTTCTTCGTAATAATAGGTGTCTTTTCTACGACGCTATCTTTACTAATGTAAGATAAGGCTTCTTTTTCAGGCAAATATTTTATTGAATTAGATAAAGATTTTATTTTATTGTCCAGATAAGATACTATCCTATATAAACTATATTTATTCTGAGGCCCTTTAATAATAAAGACTTTATCTCTGACTATTAAATCAATACTATCAGTAGACTGTCCTCGAAGATTATATTCTCCTATTCTTTTTTCCTCAAAAATTAGGCCGTAATTGCGGCAGATATCCTTAATTGCATTAATAACTCGAGAAAAATCTACTCCTATGAAAACTCTATACCAGTTTTTTACTTCAATTAATTTACTGAAGTAGTCTACGAAGCATACAGCTACTCGAGGATAGCCGAGCTCCTTCATGGCTGAAGCTCTATGCATTCCATCTAAAATAACTTTACTCTTTTCATCGACTATAATTGGATGATACTGGAATTTAGATTTTTTAAAAGCCTTAACAAGTTTTTGTAAAGCATGATGAACAGTTTCTTCATGCAAATACAAGCGCGACAAATCTTCAGCGCCTATTTTAATGGAGAATATTTCTCTTCCAGCACTATAGTACAGAGTGTACACTAAGAATATTGTGTTTTAGGAAATAAATCTATTTGAATATCGAGTCTTTTTCTTTGCTAAGTATTTATCTCAAAGTGAAAGAAAGAGTACTTTAAGATAAATACTTTGTTGCAATAAGCAAAATGAGTGGGTATGAAGCCTGTTCTCCTAATAATTGATATGCTTAATGACTTCATTAAGGGAAGTTTGAAGATACCTGAAGCTGAAAAAATAATACCTAATATCAAAAAGTTAGTAGAAGTATTCCATAGAGAAAAACTTCCTGTAATCTATATATGCGATAGTCACATCAAAGGAGTAGACTACGAGCTTAAAATCTGGGGAGAACATGCAATAAAAGGAACATGGGGTGCTAAAGTAGTCGATGAGCTTGCCCCCACTGAGGTAGACCATATAGTCTATAAGAGAAGATACAGCGGCTTCTTTGAAACAGACTTAGATCTTCTCTTAAGAGAACTTGAAGCAGATACTTTAGTATTAACAGGTGTCTCTACTAATGTCTGTGTACAACATACAGCTGCAGACGCCTTTTTTAGAAACTATAAAATAGTAGTCATTAGTGATGCTACAGCCGCGTTTACTAAAGAGGCGCATGAACAAGCACTACGATATATGAAGGAAATATACAAGGCGGAAATTCTCACAACTAAAGATTTTATAGAAAAATTGGGTGAATGAATTGAGCTTACCGGAAAACTTCAAGTGGGGTGTTTCAGCCAGCGGTTTTCAATTCGAAATGGGTGATGTTGAAGAGAAGAGCCTAGATCCTAATACAGACTGGTTCAAGTGGGTGCATGACCTCAATAATATTGCAGAAGGACTAGTTAGTGGAGACCTGCCTGAACACGGTGTAAACTACTGGTTTCTCTACGGAATAGACCATAGCTTAGCTAAAGGGCTAGGACTCACAGTTTATAGAATAGGTATAGAGTGGAGCAGAATTTTCCCTAATTCTACATCGGAAGTAGAAGTAGGCGTTGAAAGAGCACCAGACGGGAAAATAAGTAAAATAGATATCGATGAAAAAGACTTAGAAAAGCTAGACAATATAGCTAATATAGATGCTGTAGAGCACTATAGAGCAATTATACGTGATCTATTAGAAAAAGAATTCGAAGTAATAGTGTGTTTAAATCACTTTACTTTACCCTTATGGATACATGACCCTATTACAGCCAGAAATACCAAGCTCAGGAAAGGACCTCTAGGGTGGCTAGACGAAAAAACTATCATTGAATTCACTAAATACTGCGCTTATATTGCGTGGAAACTAGGAGACTTAGTAGACTGGTGGGCTATATTCAATGAACCTATAGTTGTTACGGAAGCGGGATACACTTCTCCTAAGCAAGGATTTCCTCCAGGAGTACTTGATTATAAAGCGTTTAAAACTGCTTCCATAAACATGGTGATAGCTCATGCACGAGCATATGATGTTGTCAAGAAATTTGATACAATTAAACAGAATGAAAAAGCTCCTTCACCAGCTTACGTCGGATTAATACACAGCGTAACACCAGTTTTTCCTCTTACTGAAGAAAAAAGAGATGATAAAGAAGCAGTAAAAATACTTAACCACATACATAATAGATTCTTCCTAGAAGCAGTAGTCAATGGCTGGCTCGACGAAAACTTAAATGCTGTCAAAGAAAGAGACGAAAATAAAAGCTATTTACGTAATAGAGTAGACTGGATAGGAGTTAACTACTATACTAGAGCAGTAGTTAGAGGAATTAAATCACTTATAGCGAAAATAGTAGTAGGCTTACCAGTAATTCCTGTAATGGCTGAAAACTATGGATTTTCATGCAAACCGAATTCTACTTCAGAAGACGGCAGACCTACATCAGATTTTGGCTGGGAAATATTTCCCGAAGGGCTTCTTTATGCTTTAAAAATAGCCTCAGAATATGGTAAGCCTATTTTAGTAACAGAAAACGGGATAGCCGACTCGAAAGACAGGCTTAGACCTAAATTCTTAATTGAACATATCAAGGTACTAGAGAGAGCAGTAAATGAAGAAAAAATTAACGTAATAGGGTATCTTCACTGGGCTTTAACAGACAACTACGAGTGGGCTCAGGGCTTCAGAATGAAGTTCGGACTATACTTTGTAAACCTATTGAGTAAAGAAAGACTACCTCGACCAAGCGCTGAAGTCTACAAGAAAATAGTTGAAGAAAATGGAGTAACGCCTGGGCTCGAAGTATACGTCGAGCATTTTATTAAGAGATAGTTAACCTACTTATTTATATAAACCGTAAGGAAGCTATTAAGAGAATGACTGTTTATTTAACTTCGTCAAGCGGACACTATGAAGGCATAGCAAACATCCTTAACTTAATGAAAAATACTTTAGTCGACTTATTTCGCTCAAAAAAGCGCATAGTAATTAAACCGAATTTTGTATCAACGGTAGTAGAATTAGCAGCTACTCATGTTAAGGCAGTTGAAGCAACTATAGACTTTATATACAGCCAAATAGGTTCAAGAAAAATAATTATAGCCGAGGGACCAGCAACGTCGCTTCTGTCAAATGGCTTAAAAAATTTCAACTACTATAGCTTAAAAGACAAATATGATGTAGAGTTTGTAGACCTCAATCTAGACGACTATAAGGAAATCTACGTATATGCGCATAATTTAGAGAAAAAACTCAGAATTAGAGTAGCGAAAACAATACTCGATGCAGACTTCCGCATATCGATATGCAGACCTAAGACCCATGACACAGTAGTAGCTACTCTTTCGATAAAGAACATAGCTGTAGGAAGTCTAATAGATCATGATAAAAGCAAAATACACGCAGGCTTCGCTGCAATAAACCTGAGTATAGCCGAGATAGCAACAAAAGTAATGCCACACTTGAGCATAATAGACGGTTACGTTGGAATGGAGGGAAACGGCCCTGTTTCAGGCGACCCTAAGCCATGGGGTATAGCTGTCGCCGGAACTAATCCAGTAGAAGTAGATGCCTTTACGGCATGGCTTATGGGATTCAATCCTCAGGACATAGGTTACCTATATATTCTGCATAAGTGGGGCTATGGTGAAATAAATCCAGAGAAAATAGAAGTAGTAGGCGAAAATCCCTTGAAATATAAGACTAAGTTTAAGCCGCACTGGCGATACGAAAAACAGCTCACCTGGAAAAATGAACTAGCGCGGAAAGGTGATTTACTTGAGCGAAGAATACTTGAGAGCCTTGATCGTTAAGGAACCATGGGTAACTTACATTCTCAAAGGCTTAAAGAAATGGGAAATTAGGAAAAGAAACACTAAAATTAGAGGAGTAATAGGGCTAGTTTGCAAAGGGACTCTGAGAGGATTTGTAGAGCTAGTGGATAGTATCCCGATGGCAGTAAGCGAGCTTAAGGATTTCCAGCAGTACCATTTAGTGAAATACGAGGATTTAGAGAAATATGCTGAGAACCGAAGAGTACTCTATGTGTGGGTTCTCGAAAACCCTATTAAGCTAAATAAACCTATAGAAATAAGCCTTCCCAGGGGTGCTCAACTGTGGGTAAGGATTCCGAAAAGAGTTCTGTTAGAGCAGTTAGAGGAAGACTTATTAAGAAAACTATTCCCGAGTACAGCTTCAGATGGAGAGGAAGAATAGAAGTTAAAGTCGGCGAAAAAGTAGAGAAAATCAATATACCGGGGTCTATTGCGCAGTGGCTTAGACCAGGCGAAATAATCGAAGTGGTAGAGCGAGACGGTCAGCTCGAGCTATATAAGTTCTATGGAGGCCAGAAAATAAGATTCTGGCCTGTTTTCCATAAGGAATATGTTTTAAAGAAACGTGATCCGCTTACAGGAGGGGTTCTTTACGAGTATCGTGTACTAGCTCGCGAAGCAATATACGAAGAAGATTTCTACTACATAGTTGAACTAGAGCAGTACCACTATGCGTCCAAGAAAGAACTAGTAGCCATATGGTGGGACCCCTCTGAAATGCGTTTCGTTGAAAGCAACGTTAAGCCCTCCGAGAACGCTGTATTGATAGAAATAAAGGGCTCTCTACCAGTATCACGTTTCCTCATACTAGAGCTCGTCGACAGAGAGCCCTATGAACCTAAAGTCGTAGGCTACGTTAGAATAGACCCGCCGATACCTCTCGTACACCGCAGACTTCCTGATGGAAAAATAGACGAAAATATTAGAGTGAAAATATTTCCTAGAGACTGGTTCTATCCAACTTTCTGGCCTGAAAGACTCTCGAAAAACCTTGCTTTAATTTACCGAGACCTAAAGAAAGCGAAAAGCAGAAGACTTTCAAGAAAAGAGTTCTTTGAGTTAATCAAAAAGAAAGCTATGAGAATATGCAATACAGCTGCGGCGAGAATTTCGAGAGTAGTGATTCATCCAGACTATAGAGGAGAAGGACTCGGCATGCTAGCCGTTACATCAGCTCTAGAATGGATTAAAAACTTTAGAGTACCTGAAATGAAGAAAGAAAAACATGTTGTCGAGACAATAGCCCAGATGGCTAGGTATAATCCCTTTTTTGAGAAAGTAGGCTTCGTATACCTATTTGAAACAAAATCTAAAAGACCATATTTAGCTTACCCGCTGACTGATATTGCTAGAAGACTCATAGAAAAGTATCTAGAAGAAGATCCCTATGCTAGAGAACATAAGGGTAAATTATATAAATCTTCATATAAACCTTCACACCCATTTAAAGATAAGATAATATTGAGAAATGTTACAAAAATGTATACAACAGAATTAGATATAAGTAATCTGCCTGAAGATATTCAAGACGTATTAAAGGCATTTGGAGTTGAAAAAAGAATAGTGCAAAGATATGTTCTAAAAGACGTTAATCTAGAGATTTGTCCAGGAGAAATAGCAGTTGTTGTAGGAATATCAGGTGCAGGAAAAACTACTCTACTTCGCCTGATAATAGGTAAAGTCCTAGGACTTGAAGGAGAGCGATACATACCAGACTCGGGTGAAGTAAAGGTACCTGATGACGTCAAATTGGCATGTATGCTTCCCGGTGAAATAGAGCCTAACTTCGGTGAAGAAACAATACTAGAACACATGTACAGGAAACTGGGAGACATAGTTTCGGCAATAGAAGTCTTAAACTACTCAGGGCTATCTGATGCAGTATTCTACAGAGCAAGATTCAGCGAACTATCTACAGGACAAAAAGAACGCGCAAAAATAGCTAGCTTACTCGCAGAAAAACCAAACTTAATAATAATAGATGAATTCTGTTCACATCTAGATACTTTAACTGCTCAACGAGTAGCTAGAAAATTAGCTAAAATAGCCAGAGAACACAAAGTAAGCCTAATAGTTGTCACACATAAACCCGAATTAATAAAAGTGCTTAACCCGGACAAACTGATTTATGTAGGCTATGGTGGAGTCACTGTAAAGCAGCTTACTTCACCAAGCTAGGATAAAAGTACTTTTTAGACTTATTAGACTTAGCTCTGTCCCATTCATAGAGAATTTTTACTGCCTCACAGGCTACCCTAATAGCGTCTTCTTCACCTGCACCTGCCACAAACTCGCCAGTAATCGCATTATCGTACACAGCGTAAACTCCGCCTGCCCTAAGGCCGTATAAATTAGACAAGGTAAAGATCGTAGAGCTCTCCATTTCAAAATTGAGAACATTCATTTCCCTCAGCTCATCTACAATTCCTCTACACCATTTAGGCATGTAGCCTTTGAATCCTTTTCTACCTTGACCAACATAAAATGAGTCAGTGCTAGCAGTTATGCCCACGTGATACTTTACTCCAAGTGATTCAGCCGCCTCGATTAAGGCTAAGACTACCTCATAATGTGCTACAGCAGGGTACTCAGGGTATACGTAGATTTTAGTTACTCCGTCGAATCTGATCGAAGCTGTCGAAATAATAAGGTCTCCTACTCTGATATCAGGTTGAAGAGCGCCAGTAGACCCCACTCTAATGAAAGTATTGGCGCCCACTCGAGCGAGCTCCTCAATAGCAATTGCTGTAGAAGGGCCGCCGATACCAGTTGAAGTAGCCGATATAGGTACACCCTTATACTTTCCAGTGTAGGTTACGTATTCCCTATGTCTAACAATTTCTCTAGCTTCGTCCCAGAAAGATGCAATTTTAGGCACTCTACTTGGGTCACCGGGCAGTAGAACATAAGGAGCAATATCTCCCTTTTTGCATCGAATATGATAGAGGACGCCATCAGGTAGAATAGGCTCCTCAGAGGACTGTAGCTTCATGGAGTGTAATAGACTCCTAGTAATTAAAGCATTCCGCCGTAATGAGAAAGAACCTAGAGCATACCTAGTACTCAAACGATTAAAACAGTCCGCATGTGTCCTGGTAACGCTATTTATCCTGAACCCAAGATTTTGTCTGATGGACGTAAACAGTACATAAATTATACGAAATGCGTAGTAGCATTCTCTAAGACCCTTGGCTGCAGAGTCTGCATTAAGGAGTGTTCATTTTTAAAGGAGACTTCGAGAAAATAAGGAGAATTTACGAGACAATGGTTTTAAAACGTCTCCGTAGTCTAAACGATGGTTAAAATTTCAGCGAAAGACAACTATTTAATGCATATTCACCCTTAATTATTAAAATTAATTTAAACTCATTTAAATATTATAATTTACAATAATTTATTCTACACTTTGATCAAGTTGCCTAAGTATCCGTTGATTTAATTTAAATATTATTCTATCTTTTTATATTTGTTCAAATAATCTCAATTAATTTTAGAACAAGGAAATAATATAAAGGAAACAACAATGCATTTTGACAAGACTTTATCACAATGAATATAAGTGCCCAAAAAATGTAAATAACGGTGATGAAGTTTAGCCCCTTCTGAGTGATGAAGACTTCGGCAGGAGCTGATTGCATCTATTAATGTTAATAAAAAATTTTAAGTTAAAGAAAAGCGAGTGCAATAAGTAAATAGTAAACAATTGTTAAGCTAAAATAGTTTTTGTAGAATTCAGCGCTTTGCGGTATATTTTCGTTAAAGATCCCATCGTAGTTCTTCTGCTGAAAATCCTTTGAGATGAGAAATCAATGAAATAGAAATTATTGCTTTAGATTACTGCTAGTTGAATAAATAAATTCACTGCTATGAAATATTTTAATACTTCCGACAAAATATTAATTAATTATAATAAAGATTATAGAATAATGAATAAAAGGAGTGGCTAGAATATGAAAAATAGTTAAAAAATAAGCTATAAGGTAATTTTAAAGAGTTTCTTCGCACACTAGTATTTTTGCTTTCTTGAAACCAAATGGCTTTAGCATATATTTATCTGTCCAGGATGTTTCGTCAGCGAATGAGCTTACACTGATAAACGTTGGGTCTCCTTCTTTATGATGTAGTGGCCCCATGGCGTTTCTCAGCGTACCTACTAGAACTATTTTGATTTTATTGTAGCCATTTTTGATATAGTCACTTATGTCGAGTTTGAATGGTCTTAAGAATACTTCTCCAGCTTTCTTGCCGTTGAGATATACGATAGCTAGTGCTGCTTTGAGGTCTTCTAGCTCTATGTATATTTTCTTTTTCTCTGGTAACTTTAAGTAGAATTCTTTTTCTAACACTATTTCGCCTGCATAGAACGGGTAGCCTTCTTTGCATAAGTCTTCTGTACTGCTTACTGCTTCTTTTTCGTCTGTTATAATATACTTTCCGTTCTTTTCTTTAACTGCAAAGTCTCCTAGAATGTATATGTTTTCTAGCTCGGGCTCTAGTCCTATTTCTCCTTCGAGTTCTACTGTGTTGAGACCTTTTCCTACTAGCTTTGATATGTCCGTTAATCCAAAGTTCCAGTCTAGCCATGTTCCGTCTTTGCCCAACTCTATTTCTGTTCCATTGACTTTTGCTTTAAATGCCTTCGGATTTTCTACTGCTAAGAATACTTTTCTGTCTGCTAGATCTATTTCTGACTCAAATTCGAAGCGCAACGCAAACTTTGTTCCTACTCCTTTAGAAACTAGTTCTTTATGAGCTTTAGGTACTGGTATTAATGGGCTCCATGCTCCTTTTACTCTGTATCTGCAGTAGTCTAGTACTAGTATGTTTTTGTCTACTCTTTTTATCTTCCAGTCCTTGTCTAGTTCTACTACCTTGACTGGTACTTCTCTTTTTTCAATAGCATAGCTTGGTGTACCTTCTCTGAAGACGAGTAGCTTTGAGTTAACTGGGTATAGTGTTAGGTCGACCCATGTTCTGTTTTCCTCTAGTCTACATATCTTCTCGGAGATTTTTCCTGTGAATAGATCCCAGTCTTCTACTTTCCATGAACCCGCTACTCCTACTTTTATGCTGTATGTTTTTTCTCTACTTATGTTAGTTAAGAAGAGTACAAGTGTATTGTCCTCTAGTCTTCTCAGCTGATATAGTACTTCGCCGTTTTCGTCTCCTTCGATGACTATTGGTTTCTCAATGTTCTTAAGTGCTTCGCTTAACTTCTCTAAGTTTTCAACGACCTTGATTTTAGTGAGTAGTTCTTCTAGCTCTTTACTAGGTTCACCTGAAACTAGTTTAGGTAGTGGAGGTAAGGCTATTACTGTTCCTCCTTTCTCAATGAACTCTTTGACTAGATTAAGTGTGGATTTAGAAATATTTATTGAAGGCGGTATTATTAGGACGCTGTATTTCGCTTCACCTACTTTTAGTTTGCAGTCTTCTACTTTGCCGTATTTCTCTAGAATCATTTCGTCGCCTAAATCGAAGTCGATATGTAGTTTTAGCATGTGCTTTAGGAGCTTCTTGAATTCGTTATCTAGCTCTACTACTTTAGATGAGTTTAATGGACTGTAAAGTATCCATGCGCTACTTATTGGGTGCAGTATTAGTACGTTTACTTCTCTTTTTCCTTGTGATAGTATGTAACATAGTCTGGCAAAGTATAGCTCGATTATTTTGTTATACTTCCACCAGGGCTGACTCCAGTGGAATATGAGTCCGTAGTCTTTCTTTCTTCTTCCTCTGAGAGAGTATGGGACTAAGTGGTGATTCAGCAGAGTTACTCCTTGGACTACGAGCCAGTCTCCTATCCATTTTCTATCCTCGAAGCTGGGGCCGAAGCCTGTGCAGCCGTAAGTTTCACATAGTATTCTTTTTCTTCCAAGCTGATTAGCTACGCTCGCAACTTGTCTTACTGTAAGAAAAGTATGCCATATTTCCATGCCTAGGTGGTCTATACCGGGTATGTGTTGATATTCATAGTGAGGCATTAGGGCGCCGTTGCAAATCATCTGTGATAGTAAAGTGTCTTCCGCCAAGTAGTGTCCAGTAAACTTTAAGTTATGTTTATCGCACCACTCGTAAAGCTGCTTTGAGAATGCCTCAAGGAACATTATGGTTACTGTTTTCCAGTAATCGTACCTTGTTTTAGTGTAGTCTCCTATGTCGAAGAATAATTCAGGTAGTTTTTCTAGTAGGTCATAGCCATTTAGCTCTTTGAATTTTTCTGGAAGAGTATCTGTCCATGGTAGAGAGTATACAGGGAATCGTGGGCCTCGCGGAGGTATCTGTGTTGGTGCACGTGGACGGCTAGCCGTAATATTGGGTTCGTCTGTAAAGACTCCCGGTACTGTTTTTCCGAATTCTTCTTTAAACTGTTTGTAGGGCTCGTAAGCTGCTTTAATAAACTCTGCTACGGTTTCTTTGTCAAGCAAATCTACGTAGCAGAATCCAGAGAACCATGTTTCTCCTAATGGTGCTACATATCTAACGAAATTTAAGTAAAGATATTCTCGGCTGGCTTCACCTGGCGACGCCTTCTCATAGGTTACTGGATATTCTTTTTCATTTACTTTACACTTGAAGACTGCTATAATGTCGTCACCTTCATGTGCCCTGTTGTCTATTATAAGCACAAGTGCTTTTGCTCTATACTTTGAACTCTTGGCTGGAACAAGTCCTCCAGCAAAGCCTGAGGGCCACCAGAGTTCATCGTATATCCAGATATACATTCCTCTTTTCTTAGCTTCCTCAACTGCCGCGCTAAATGCCTCAAACCACTCTTTGCTCAAGAAAGGAGTCACTAATCCTTCTCTTGCATGAAAGAACGCTCCGCCATAACCGCCTTCGTCGAGCAAAGCTACTTGTCTCTTCACTTCTTCACTTGTCAGAATATCGTTTATGGACCAGAAGGGGGCTCCTCTGTACTCTTTTGGAGGATTAACGAATTTTTCTCTATCTATCAAACGGGGTCCCCAAATGTACCTTATGGCGACAATATAATACACTTTCTTTTCTCCTCTCGAGATTAAGATAATTTGAATTACGTAAAGTTAGGATAGTTCCGAACATTACGTAGACTTTTTATTTAACCGCTTATTAAGTAAACGTAAGGTGTATGTGTGATTTTACATAGGATTAAGGAAACTCTTGAATCATTCGGATATGAAGTAGAAGTAAATGGTAAAATAAAAGGCTTAAGCGGTGTTGTTCACGATTTTGATGTCCTTGCACGTAAGGGCGAAACTACTATCGGAGTAATTATTGGAAATGATGATTTTCATTTAAGCTACGTTGTAGGCATAGTTAAAGCAATAGATGTTAAAGATACTTGTGTAATACTTTTAGTCGAAAAGAAATATGCTGAACTTGATGTCAAGTCTTCTAAAAACTTTCACCTACTAATATATGAGTCTCCCGTAGATCTTGAAGGAAAGCTAAAAGAATTAATTGGTGTTTGCGAAAATAGCTCAGAGAAACATGAGTGAATACGAAATTTTAGTGACTGAAAAGCTCAAACACAGAAGTATTAGAAGTCTCTTTAGAGTAATTGATGCATTCCAGTCATATGAGGGCGACTGGAGTATAATTTTAATGCCGAAAGAAGTAGCCGAAGGCGATGTAGACGAGAGTAACTTAGATAAGGCTACACCTATTCCAGCCACACACGGCGCTATACTTTTCCCTGATTTCATTGTAGATGAAGATAAGTTAGCTGAAATAGCTAATCTACCTGTAGGAGAACGTAAGATCATTGAATCTGGTACACCTCTGTGGCTTGTCTTAAGGGAAAGTAAACTCGAATATCTTTTCGAACGATATCCTGAGCTAATTGAAGAAACGTCGTTCGAAGTATTTCTTCCACTTAAAGAAAATTGTGAAGTAGATATTTCTAAAGAGTCTTTTCCTTATCTTGACCGAGTAGAGATATTTGAAACAGAGGTACAGCTGCTAGATCCAGAAATTGTTTTAAAAATACTTGATGAAGTAAATTACGTTGACGAGTATTTGGAGAAAATCGAAGAAGCTTTTAGTGAAAAAGCTGTAGAAGAAAAAACCAAAGTGCTAGCTATTAGAGGTATCTGTCCTGCATCTATTACTTTAAGTAGGCTTGAAAATTACGTGAAGAAGCTTGTAGAAGAAAATGATTGCTTTAAAGAAGGAACAATGATGTTTACTCGAATATATCTTCGTGAAGCTTGGTCTCCTTAATTAAGTAAAGCAACAGTGTAGCCAGAGTTTTAGAGTCTTTTATTTTCCCTTCTTTTACCATAGTAATGAGGTCTTTTAAAGAAACCTCCACGACGCTTATCTCTTCATCGACTTCGAGCTTCTGTTTCTCAGCTGAAGAAACTCTAGCTACATAAGAGTAGACTATTTCAGTCGATGTTCCAGGTGAGGCATAAAATGAGCCCAGATATTTGAGTTCGTCAGCTATATATCCTGTTTCCTCGGCAAGTTCTCTTTTAGCGCAGTCTTCAGGCGACTCTCCTTCTTGAAGTGTTCCTGCAGGAATCTCGAAAAGACTCTCTCCTACAATGTACCTGTACTGCTTTACTAAAACTATCTTACCGTCACCTTTAACAGGGAAAATAGCTGCCACGCCGGGATGCTTGACAGCTTCAGCTATAAATTCTTCTCTTTCTGTACGGTAAAGTTGTCTCGAAATAGCTATTTTAGCTCCTTTGTATAGATATTTCTCGCCTATTTTAATCATACTTAACGATAGTATTGAGTACAAATAAGTATTGTCGCAAAAGATATTATCTCGGCGCGTGTAGTAAATATAGATGAAAAACGGGCTTCTAGTCCTTTTATTAGTTCTCTGTATTCTAACTGGAAGTGCCCCTATTTTGTTGAACAAGCCTGAAAAAGTAGTTGTAGTAGTTGAAGTAAAGCAGCCTATTAACGAGGGCGCACATCTTCTTATAGCAAGAGCTGTCGCTGAAGCAAACAGTCTCTCGGCATCATGTTTAATCATAGTGTTAGATACTTACGGAGGATACCTATACTCAATGGACGCTATTGTGAGTGAGATCTCTAAGTGTCAGTGCATAAAAGTAGCCTGGATTCCTCCAGGCGCTAAGGCTGTTTCGGCGGGCGCTATCATCGCCTTGAGCGCCGACGAAATATACATGGGGAGCGGAGCTGTAATAGGTGCCTGCAAGCCCTACCCATACGAGACTAAAGTAGTAGAATATGTTAAAGCTAGAATAAGAAGTCTTGCCGAAAAACGAGGCTTAAGTAATGAAACTATACGCACTTTAGAAAAAATGGTGTATGAAAGTAAAGCATTTACAACTGAAGAAGCATTAAAACTAGGGCTCGCTTCAGGTCGCGCAGACTCACTGTCTGAAGTTTTAGTCAAACTTGGGTTAAAGGGTGCACGTCTAGTAGTAATTAGACCAGACCTAACTGTAGAAATAGCTGCCCTTATCTTCGATCCAGCTGTCGCCTTGATAATGCTTATAACAGGTATTTTACTAATTCTTCTCGAAATTAAGGCGACAGGTTTTCAAGGATGGGGTCTTCTAGGAGGTTTTCTAATAGCTCTGTCTCTGTATGTAATGGGTATTATAGGATGGAGAATTCTCTCACTAGTTTTAGTAGCCTTAGGAATATTTTCAATAATACTTGAGCTAAAAAAGCCAGGAATACAGATTTTCGGAGTCATCGGAGTTACTTTACTTACTCTTGCAGTCATACTAGAGGCTTTCAGTCAACCCTACATGAATCCGTGGACCTATATTCCGCCGCTAGCTTTCTTTACGGCAGTAGTTTCTTCCGTAATACTGCTAATAATACTAAAGGCTTCTAAAGTGCTCAAAATGCCTATTCCGACATTAGAAGAAAAGCTTTCAGGAAAAATAGGCTATGCTAAAACAGAAATATCTCCCAATAAACCAGGTGTTGTAATCGTTGAAAACGAAGAATGGAGCGCTATTTCTAGCGAAAAGATAGAAAAAGGTGAAAGAATTGTTGTAGAAAAAGTAGAGGGCTTAACTTTAATTATCAGAAAAGCTACGAAAGAAAACACGTCCAAGGATACAGGAAGTCAGAAGAAATAAATAATTCAGTGAAAATAGTAAAGTGATGCTATATTACCTCCTATTTCTTCTCCAAGAATTTCTCCCATCACTGAGTATTTCAGTAGAGTTTCTAATAATGCTCCTCGCCTTCATTATACTAGCTGCTATTATAGCTTCAGGAATAAGGATAGTCCCCGAATTTCAGCGGGTTGTTGTCTTTCGTCTAGGCAGAGTAGTTGCAGTAAAAGGACCAGGACTCATATTCCTGATACCATTTATTGATCGAGGAGTTGTTGTGGATTTGAGAGAACAGTATATTGAAGTAACTAGACAGACCTGTATTACGAAAGATAACGCGCCGGTAGACATTGACTTCCTTATATACTTCAAGGTAGTAGATCCTAAGCTCAGTGTTCTTGAAGTAAGCGACTTCAGAGGCGCCGCAATAGGAATCGCTACTACAACACTGAGAGCCGTAGTAGGCGACATTGATTTAGATCAGGTTCTCGCTAGAAGAGAGTACATAAACGAAGTTCTTCGAACAAAACTAGACGAAGTTACAGCAAGGTGGGGTGTTAAAGTCACTGCAGTAGAAATACGCGAAATTCTACCACCTAGAGCCGTCCAAGAAGCCATGATCAAGCAGATGAGCGCGGAGAGAAACAGAAGAGCAATGGTGACTGAAGCCGAAGGAAAGAAGGAGGCAGCTATTAGAGTCGCTGAAGGAGAAAAAGAGGCAGCTATACTTAAGGCAGAGGGAGAAAAACAGGCAAGAATACTGAAAGCTGAAGGAGATAAGCAAGCAGCTATTTTGAGGGCCGAAGGAGCAGCTACTGCTCTTAAGATGATAAACGATACTGCTAAGCTACTGGATCACAGAACACTGCTACTACAGTACCTCGAGGCTCTAAAGGATATTGCTTCAGCACCGTCGTCTAAGATAATTCTACCGATGGAACTGTTTAAACTAATTACACCTCTAGAGAAAATATCGAAAGTAGTTAGCGGAGAAAAAGAAGAGTCTAAGTAGTCGATAACACTATTTCTTCTCCCTTCTTTACTCCTAGTTTTTCTGCCGCACTTCCCTTAAATACCCCTAGCTCAGCTAAACAAAAGCTGTTTTCGTAAAACGCTAGCTCGCCTTCGTTTACTTCAGCAAAAGTCTTCGCTACTGTAGCCTTGCCTTTAAATGACTTTGTTTCTACAGTAACAGGCTTAGAGTAGCTTAAGCCTAGTGCTCTAAAAACTGTCGAAAATCTCGCCGATAAAGCGACATTGCCGAATTTATCTATGTAAACTACCTTTAGTTTAATGGTCTCTCCCTCAATAGATTCTAGTATTCTTATACCGGGCTTAATCAACTTGTCCGCAGATACTCGAGGACCTAGTTCGCTTAATTTTATGCCTTTACTTATCCATGCTGCTACAGGCGAGAAAATGTCTCTTCCATGAAAAGTATGGGAGACAGGGTGAAGGAAGAATTTTTCGTTCTCTAAGTAGACTATTTCTTCGAAGCCGTCTTCTTCAGCTGCTAAGTACATTAAACCGTTGTCGGGCCCTACAAAGTAGTAGTTTTCAGAGGCAATAGCTATGCTTTTTCTAGCAGACCCCACGCCAGGATCTACTACACAGACAAAAACTGTTCCGGGAGGAAAATATTTGTAAGACGCCCACAGCACTAAAGCGCCTCTGTCAATATCAAAGCTAGGTACTTCATGAGAGATGTCAATAATGACTGCTTCGGGATTTATTCTCAGAATTACAGCTTTCATTATGGCTACATAAGGGTCTTTTAAGCCAAAATCTGTAAGCAATGCTACTATCCCCGAGGGCTTACGCATAGTTATCAAATTTGCTACCTTCTACTTCAATTTTCTCACAACAATGATGAAAGCGGCCATATCTAAAGGAATTATGAGTAGGGCTAAGCCGAACTTTATTAGAGCATTGTGGAGACTGTGGAGAAAACAGGCTACAAGGAAGCCCTCTAAGCTACTCCATTTTCTTTTATAGAAAACCGATACGGCGTAGAAGTATCCGAAGACAGCTGAAGAGGCAGCATGCACTAATGTAGAAGAGATTGCTCGAAGTAGCCCTATGAATACAAACGGTCCTTGAAACGCATAGATTATTGCTTCGAGCGTAGCAAACCCCAGTCCTGATGCTGCTCCATAGACTATTCCGTCGTCAAGTTCATTAAACACTGTTCTCCGCATGCTGACTAAGTATACTCCAATAAATTTAGCTAGCTCCTCTACTACTGGAATTGTCATTACAGGCTCTGCTAGTTCACCTAAAGAAGTCTCGGCTATCAGCGAAACCAATGCTGATACAATGAAACCGTATGAGAAAACAGCGAAAACCATAAAAAGCGGCTCTCTTTCTATGCGGTCTTTTCTCCAAACATAGATTAAGTACGCCAATCCCGGTATAGCAGTGACTGCAAAGAAGATAGGTGAGAAGAAAATTGATGCAATGAACGCTAGTACAGTTACCGTAGATACAATAGCCTCCATTAGCTTAAGTGTCTCCATAAAATTCCTTAATCTAACTCACTTAAGTATTTCACCTTGAAAATTCTAGGAAATTATATAAAGGCCTATAGGAAAGCTCTCTAGTCAAGGTGATGCTATGGAACAACACTATTAACTAGAAAAACATTCTTTAAGACCATTAGCTCGCTGTGGCAGTCAATATTAGGTCTATTAGCAGATATAGGAGGCTTGCTAGCAGGTTTCTTTTTAGCCTACTACACTTCTATACTTTTTAAGGTAAAATGGGCTCTTGCAGCATATCCCGGTGTGCTCAGTCTTAGAGGAGTTGTTAATGGGGTCTTCTGCGGAAGGCTAAGCACGGGATTACATCTAGGTACTATCAAAGCGGGTTTCCGAAAAAATACTAGAGAGTTTTATGCTTTAGAAGCGGCTGTCTTCACTTTAAATATGTTGTGTGCGATTTCTATGTCAGCTGTTTTTACACTATTTGGTGTCAGTCTTTGGGGTGTGAGGCGAGAAGACCTTTTCCCTATGTGGGTTGGATTGATTTCCTCAATGGCGCTGTCTTTTATATTAATAAATCCCGCCACTCTGGCTTTTGCTGCTCTTTCATATAAGAAGGGATATGATCCCGACTACTTAGCCTATCCCGTTATGTCTACTGCTGGAGACGTAATAGTGACTCTATGCTATATATTTGTAGTAACTTTTATTAACTTGGGAGGCCTTTATTTAATGGCTCTACTATCTATTTCTTCACTATTTTTTACAGGATTACTTATAGTAAAGTATATGAAGCGAAGTGAATATTTATCTATACTCAAAGAAACTATAATGACTTTGACTATTGTTGTCAGTATTGTAGGATTTACAGGTACTGCCTTAACTGAAATAAGCCGTATTATAGGACAGTACCCGTCTGTTTACATGATATATCCTGCTGTACTAGATACTGTCGGCGATGTAGGGTCGATTATAGGCTCTACGTTAACTACAAAATTGGCTCTAGGAGAAGCCTCGACAGACACGAAAGTTTTTCTTGAACATTTACCTGAAGTGATTGGAAGCTGGCTTGCTAGCATAATTATGTTTTTAACATATACTCTTTTTGCATCAGTTTGCTTCGGATACCAGCTAGTAGACTTTATTTCATTGTCCGCTCTTGTGCTCAAAGCAAATATAATTGCTGTAAGCACAATATCGTTGCTCGCTGTATCGGTAGCAGTAGCTGCATACAGATATGGACTGGACCCAGACAACTTCGTTAATCCAATAGTAAGCGCTATTGCTGACGCGTTAACAAGCTTTTCTATTCTAGTCTCTCTAGCAGTGATTTAATAGCATAAGATGCGATAACTTTTAAAGCTCTTTTACTAAAATAGTACGGATATATGGGCGCTGATGACACGAGTAATGAATTTGAATACAAGCCCCGTCCTGTTAAAGCCATATTGAAAGAAATGAAAAATCTATCTGAGCTAATGATTGATTTAGCTTACTACTCCGCTCTTTACGGAGACGTTCAGTTAGCAGAAGAAGTATTTAAGCTCGAAAAACGGATAGACTTTCTTCAAATGCTACTGAGCATGCAGGCAGCTTTAGCTACTAGAAGTAGGTCCGCCGCAGAGAAAATAGTCAGCATTTACGCCATAGCTACTGCCGCGAACAGGGTCTCGGACGCCGCCGCAGATATTGCCCGAATGACTGTTAAGAAAATAAAAATTCCACGGGACTTCGCTTTAACAGTCTACGGAGAAGAAGACTTTGTGGCAACCATTAAAGTACCGAAAGAACTTAATGGAAAAAGTCTCGCAGAACTGTTCTCCGAAACAGGTGTAGTAGTCGACGTGCTTATTGCTAGAAGAGGCACTAAAATATACTTAGAGCCTCCAGAGAACTTCAGGCTACGTAGCGGAGATATCCTCGTAGTCAGAGGCACTTTTAGCAATGTTAGACAATTCTCTAAATACTTCGGAGTAAATATTACAGACCGTGAAGAAGTTTTAGAAAAGAAGTATAAGCCCATAGTAAACATGCTGCTTTCATTCAAAAGAATTTCGAGAGTATGTGTAGACTTAGCCTATGTAGCTGTACTTACTAGAAGTGAAGACATAGCTAAAAAAGTTCAGGAACTAGAGGAATACACAGACCTTCTTTTAGACCAAGTGAGTGAAGAAATTTTCAGAGAAAAAGATCTCACGCTAAAAGAGCGACTAGGTGGATTATGGATAGCTATAGCGAGTGAAGACATAGCTGACGCCGCAGCCGAAATGGTGGAACCGCTTCTCAAAGGACTTGAACCACACCCCCTACTTACAGACATAATAGGCAAGGCTGATGAAAGAATAAGCGTAATTGAAATAGATGAAAAGGATCACGGTAGGACTTTAAGTCAGCTAAAGTATTCTGAAAAAGGTATTAAAATTCTAGCTGTCAAAAGAAGGGACGAGTGGTACGTTTTGCCCCGCGAAGACTTTGAAGTATGTAAAGGAGATATACTTATCATAAAATATTCGGCAGAACTCGAGCCTTTAGTAGAGCAACTTGAGCATGAAGAAGATAGAGAAGAAATAATAGAGGAAATACAAGAAGCAGAGTGGGAGGAAGAAGAGTAAATTAGGCTTCAACAAATATTCCTGGTTTTAGCGGAGCAGCTACTTTAGCTTTAGGATGATCACTTTCTTCTGCCTTAGTTATCTTTACTTCGCATTTATATTCTTTTTCAAGAAAATCTTTAGCCTCACTGAGAGCTAGAAGTTCTTTATCTCTGGAGTCTATGAGAGTAGGCTCGGGCTTCGCTTTAATAAGTGATGTAGCGTACTTAACTGCTTCTCTACCGTGCTTTCTTACTTCAGGTATTTGCATGATTCGCTTAACTAAGTCTTTAGTATCTTTTATTGCTTCTCTTAAAATAATGTATTTCCATTCAGGTGCTACGAAAAGTGTTATTCTTGAAGGTTTCTCTATTTTAGTTACTTTAAGTATTTCTGAAATATCCTCGTGAAGCGACATGATGTACTCTTCTATTTCTTCGCTAAGCTTATCGACTTTAGATTTATTGGGTTTAGGCCAGGGCGCTGTAGAGATAAACGGTTTTCTACCCCACTTCTCCCAGATTTCTTCAGCTAAGTGAGGTATGAAGGGAGCTACTAACTTCACCATAGTTTCTAGTGCTTCGCGGTAAGCTGGACCAGGTTTTCCACGTCTCCTTAAGTACCATCTGATATCATTTAAGGGGTTGAAGAAAGCTTGTTGAAGAGCTGTTCTAGTTTTGAGTTCTTCTATAGCTTTAGTTGATTCCTCAATATAGTGCTGCATCCGGCTAGCAAGCCACCTGTCTATTTCTTTCCACTCCTCATCGATATTCTGCTCTGAGAGCTTTACAGCCATGTCATAGAACACCGCGAGTTTGTCTCTTATTGCCTCAACTTCTTCTGATCTCCAGTCAGGGTCTTCTAGTCCTTCTCCGCAATAAGCAAGAGCAAAGCGAGAGACATCGGCGCCGTACTTTTTTAGAACTTGCTCCATTGTTATGAAGTTGCCGTAGCGCTTGCTCATTTTGCGGCCCTCGACCATAATCATTCCGTTTGCTCCTATAGCTCTAGGCCAGTGTTCAGGACGGAAAATCGCTATATGATGAAATATGAAGAAAGTTAAGTGGTTGTATATGAGCTCTTTAGCGCTGTTTCTGAGGTCTACTGGATACCAGTACTCGAATTCTCTGCGCATATCTTCAATAAGCTTAGGGTCTAGGCCAGACCTTTTTGCAATTTCCTCTAAATTACCTTTACCTAGGAAAATGTAATCGAAAACTTCGTCGGTAAGTTTTTCGGCAGGTATCTTGTACTGGTTAATGTACTTTGCTATAGTGTAGTATGCCATATAGATTACACTGTCAGAGAGCGTCTCAACAATCCACTCTGGGTCCCATGGTAGAGGAGTACCTAGTCCTGTTTTACGTGCACATGGCTTATCGTTAAGCCAGTCTATAGTCGCCTCAAATGCCTGCCTAGCTTCCTCTGGGTAAATCTTCATTTTAGCTAAGTGCTCTTTGACTCTCCTCTTCCACTCAGGGTCACCATACTTGAGGAACCACTGGTTCTCAAGAATCTTTACGTGACATCTAGTTGTACATCTGCATATAACGACGTCAGCTGGGTCCCACATAGTGTCAGCAAAACCTTTTTCGCGTAGATCTTTCGCTATTTTCTCTTTAGCTTCAGAAACCTTCATTCCCGCGTACTCTCCACAGTTCTCTTTCATTACTCCTAAGTGGAACTCTTTTTTGTAAACTTCCTTAGTCGCGTCTTCGGCCTTGGGATCATTCTGGTCTTTAACTCCGAGTCTTTCTACAACTTCGATAGCTGGATGCTCTCCATAGCCTTCCACTTTAATAATCGAAATAGGCTCAATACTATCTAGTATTGAGGGATCTACACCGTACTTCTTGAGTTCTTCAGGATTTCTCTTGAGGTCTCTTAAAGCTAAGTAATCGTAAGGAGCATGGCTAGGCACACTCATTACAATACCTGTTCCTGTTTCGGGGTCCACAAAAGACGCTGGAAGAATATATACTTCATCTCCTCTTACGGGATTAATGCACTTCTTTCCTAATAGCTCGCTTCCCTTAAATTCTCTTATAACGTTTACTTTTCTCAGCTGGTCTTTCAGCTTAACTACAGTTTTCTTACTTATGTACCATATTTCGCCGTCAATGCTCGCTTCAACATAGGTGGCGTCAGGATTTATCCAGATGTTAGTTACGCCGAAGATTGTTTCGGGTCTAAAAGTAGCTACTACTATGAAGCCATTTTCATACTTGAATTTAATTAAAGTGACTTCAACTGGTGAAACTCCTTCGCCTTCAAGTCTATCGTGGTCACCTGTAGGGCTCTGACAGTGAGGACACCATATTACTGGATGTGTTCCTTGGTAAACATATCCTTTCTTCCTGAGCGTATTGTACTGCCATTCAATAAAACGGCTGTATGGAGGACAAAGTGTAGTCGTTACAAATTCTCTGCGCCAATCGATAGAAAAGCCCATTCTCTTCATGTCTCTTTTAGCCTTTCTAATATAAAACTCGACAATGTGCTTAGGGTCTGTAAACTTCTTTATTTCCTCGGGAGGAACTCCGCTTTCTGCTAGAATCTTTATTTGAACAGGATCTCCCTTTTTAACTCGCTCAGCTACACCTTGAATAGGTTCTCCTGTAGCATGCCATCCTTGAGGAAAAAGAACATTGTAGCCCTGCATGCGCTTAAATCGCGCATAGACATCTACTTTCATGCACGTATAGGCATGCCCTAAGTGAAGAGGCCCGTTCATGTAGGGATACGGGAACGTTACGAAACATTTAGGACGAGAATAGTCCGGATCTGCTTCAAAGAGTCTAGCTTCCTCCCAGCGCTTCTGCCACTTTTCCTCTATCTTCTTGAAGTCAACAATAGGACACACCCTTAATGGTGTAGCACTGTTCGTATTTAAGATTAACTATACTATTTACGTAGAGAAAATTATTGAAATAAGTGTTATATTTCCTCCTAACCGTATCCTACAGTGACAAAGGGCAAATGTTATCTCGTTGGAAACTCGCACATCGATGTAGCATGGCTATGGAGAATAGATGAAACAATACATGTAGTATGCAAAGAGACATTTTCTAGAGTTCTCGAATTAATGGATAAGTACCCTGACTTTAAGTTCAGTCAAAGTAGCGCTCAGTACTACGAGTGGATGGAGAAATACTACCCTGAAATTTTCAATAAAATTAAAGAGAAAGTCAAGAAAGGTCAATGGGAAATTGTTGGAGGAATGTGGGTAGAATCCGACCTAAATATACCTTCAGGAGAATCTCTTGTAAGACAGTTCCTTTACGGCAAGAGATATTTCTTAAAGAAATTCGGTGTAGAAGTTGAAGTAGCTTGGCTAGTTGACAGCTTTGGTTTTTGCTGGACTTTGCCTCAAATAATGGCTAAAAGTGGAATAAAGTACTTCATAACACAGAAGCTCAGATGGAACGACATGACGATATTTCCTTACAATATTTTCTGGTGGGTAGCACCAGACAGCTCTAAAGTACTAGCTCATCAGACAGTAGGAAGCTATGTTGCCTTAACTAGAGGAGAAAACATAAAGAAGGAAATAGAAACTTTGGAAAAAAGACACGGAGTACGAGAACTAGCAATACTCTATGGCTTCGGAGACCATGGCGGAGGACCGACAGAAGAAATGATAGAGAAAATACTAAAGCTAATGAAGAGAGAAGACTATCCCGAAATAAAGTTCTCCTTTATAATAGACTACTTCAAGAGACTTGAAGAACTCTCTAAGACAATAAAATTCCCTGAACTATGCGATGAACTATATCTACAGTACCATAGAGGAACATACACTACTATAGCTAAAGTAAAGTGGAATAATAGGAAGAGTGAAGTAGCCTTAGAGAACTCAGAGAAACTAGCATCTATAGCTAAACTATTTGGAGCAAAGTATCCTCATGAAGAACTCACAGAAGCATGGAAAAAGGTCCTATTAAACCAGTTCCATGACATTATATGCGGCACATCAATACCTGAAGTTTACGAAGACTCTGAGAAAGATTTTCAAGAAGTATTTAACATAGTTAACAAAACTATTAAAGACTCTTTGAACACAATAGCAAGTCAAGTAAAAACAGACTCTAAATCAGTAGTAGTCTTCAATACTCTCTCGTGGAGGAGAACAGATCTCGTAGAAATAGATGTTCCTGAAGAAAACATAATAGTAGAAGACCATGCCGGAAACGAGGTACCATCGCAGAAAACAGCTGAAGGCAAGCTACTGTTCTTAGCTAAAGACGTTCCGCCTTTAGGCTATAAGGCGTATCGTTTGAAATCAGTAGATAAAGTACCTGAGTATAAGACTGACCTTGAGGTACTAGAGAAGGATGATAGAATAGTTCTTGAGAACAAGTACTTGAGCGTAGTTATAGACAAGAAAACTGGAGTAATTAAGAGCATTTTCGACAAAAAGCATGGAGTAGAAGTAGTTGATGAAAGAAAAGGAGCTAGTGTCATACAGATTTTCGAAGACTGTCCTACTGAGGGAAGAGCAGGCATACTAGGTGGAGGAGACGCCGTAGTCTACGACGCCTGGGAAATATACATATTCCAGCAGCGCGGCGGAGTAAAGTACGTTGAGCTAAAAGAACCTCTAGAAATAAAAGTAGTAGAAAAGGGCCCTGTGAGAGCAACAGTCGAAGTGAAGTACAAGTACTCTCAAGAAGGAAGACCAGACTCCTTCTTCACTATTAAAATAATGCTAGCTACAGAAACACCGCGAGTAGACTTCGAGCTCCATGCAGACTGGCATGCTGCACACAGACTAGCCAAAGTCGCCTTTAACTTAGCTCTAGAAAGCGACTTCGCTACATATGAAATACCGTACGGCTTTATAGTGCGTAGACATCCGACTTCACCTTACGCTACATTAGAGGAAAGAGCTAAATGGGAAGCTCCTGGACAGAAGTGGCTAGACTACACTGACGAAGAGAAAGACTATGGTGTAAGCCTATTAAACGACTGTAAGTATGGCTTCGATACATCTATGGGTCTACTGAGAATGACGCTATTCCGCAGCCCTAGACACCCGCCTCGCTATGGAGAACCCTGGGATATAGCTAAAGGAGAATTTATGGATCAAGGACACCACGTAGTAAAGTACTCACTTTACATGCATAAAGGAAGTTGGAAAGAAGCAGGAACTGTGAATAAAGCCTACGAGTTCAACTACCCGCTTTTAGCAGAGATTACCGAGGCACATGACGGAAAACTGCCACCAGAATACTCATTTATACAAATAGAGCCAGAAACAGTAATATTAACCGTAGTCAAGAAAGCTGAAGACTCAGACGACGTAGTGTTGAGATTCTACGAGACATGCGGCAAGGAAACAAACTACACAATAAGGCTGTCAAAAGAAATCAAAGTAACGGAAGTCTATGAAACAGATCTACTCGAAAGACCTTTAAATAAACTAGAAGTAAAAGACAATACTATTAAAGGAAAAATAGGGAAGTGTGAAATAAAGACGTTATTACTCAAGACTCCTTAATCTTTTAAGTCTTTTTATAATATCTATTTTATCATTAACCACTTTACTTTCAAAAAACTCTTTCGGCAATTCTCTTGTAGTAGATAATATTACTTTAAATTCTTTTATTTCCTGAATCCACCGTTTAGCTAAGTCTCTAAAGTCGTCTCTCTTAATTTTCTGTCTAAGAATTTCGGGAAAAAGACCAGTCATCAAGATAGCTGTAGGGATTTTGTCGACTAATTTCTTTAAAACCTTAGTGTAGCTAATATATTCTTCAAAAGACGACAACTGTCTTAAAGTAAGAGGATGAATTCCTCGATAAACTGTCATTAGTCTAGTCAAGTCGCTTAAAAGAAGAATGTTTCCCGGGCTATGGAAAACAGGTATTTTATCGGCTTTCCTTGCGATAATAGCTAGCTCAGTGAGCTGTGGAACAAAATACTTAGCAATAAAGGCGTCTCTATAACGTAGCGTCTTGAAGCCCACAAGATTTTCTAATACCATAATTCCATCTATTTCCTCAACTTCACAGACAGCCTCTATACACTCTTCAAGAAACTCATTTATTCTCTTAATCAACTTTGAGGCCTCTTTCTCATTATATTTAATTAACTCATTGAAATTATTCGAAGTCAGGTACTCGGCCAAAAAACTGTAGCCCTCTACTTTAACTAAAGTAAACTTTTTCTTAAACCAGCTTACCTCTCTCTTTATATTCCTAACAGTTTCTTCGCAGAGGCCCTCTGCAAAGATCTCATATTCATCAATATCTAGCTCGCTCGCCCATTCCTCTAAACTCTTTTTAGGCGCTAGAAGTCCTTTTGTAACATACTTGCTTAGAGAAAGAGTTAAAGGTCTTGTATCGAGAATATCGCTGTTCTCATACTGAAAACTCAGTGGACGCACCTCTAAGTATATCGGATATTCCTTTAATTCTCCGCCGTGAAAGTACTCAATTAAATCATCTTTACTCAGCATTCTCCCGATAAACTATACTAATAACACCTATGTTTTTATTACTTCAAGTCCCCTTTCTTGAGCGACCTTTAAGACTAGTTTTCGATGAGCACTTCTGAGCCCCTTCCAGTCTATAAGAACAGTGTTTACTTTTTCCAGAGTTCTATCAATAGCCATAGAAATTTCTCTCTTAGTAATCTGGTCGAAGACATATTTTGGTACAATATGTCCTAAAGCAATATCAGTTTCAAGTATATCTTTGACAAAATGAGTATAGTGTGGTCCACCGAAGCCGGCAGCTATTTTCTGATACTTTTTCTTAGAAAAGGCTGCTCTATAAATAGCATGAGCTACAGCTTCTCCAGCAATATCTATTCCCCACTCCTTTTCACTGCTTCCAAGCTCCACGAAGATAGCCGGAAGTTTTTCAAAATAGGGTCCGTGGTGGGTTACTTCTAAACCGACATACCAGTCATCTAAGCCCTTTTCTTTCTGTGCCTCAATTAGTCCTAGTAGGGCCTCGCGAAGTAGGCTGGCTGGAGCAATACACACAGCTTTCGGTTTTCCGCCGTAAAGTGCTTCTTTAGTCCAGTTTCCTGGAACATGCGCTAAGAGAGAAGGAATAGCTTTCTCGGACTTGTGTTTAGATGCAAAAATAACTGCTTCAGCCTTAATGTGGTTTTCTAAGTAATCTGAGTAGATAGACTCACTGTTAATAACTACTATTTTGACATCATCTAGCTCGTATACAGGATTATTTTCAAATACTTCGCTTGTTTTTCTAAAACCATAGCAGTTCACTAGTTTATCTAAAATATTCACTCCAGCTTTATCAAGCTTCGAAGCAACTATAACTATACGCGCTTCTACAGCCACACATGCTAGATAGGTGGCGCTACTTTAGCTTTTTCTTCTTTAGGCAGGTTAATCCACTTCATGAACTCTTCGCTTGGAGGATTTTCTTCGAAAAGTTTCTTTCTATTTGCTTCGAGAAATCTGTTCTCCTCGCCTAGGAACTCTGCAGCAGTAACTATTCTTCTTCGATGCTTTTCTGCTTTTTTAAATAAGTCTTCCAAGTACCTTTTCCATTCACAGTCACGTAGCATATGATGACTAACCACAGTAATTCGAGAAAGAAGCGCTAACCTAGACAAATTATCTAGAGCTTTAGCTAAATTATCTTCACTAAGCTTTCTTCCTCTAAGATAAGTGGGAGGCCCGCCTAGAATAAGTAAGTCGGGTACTTCTGAGGCAATATAGCTGTAACTTTTGTCCGATATAGGTCCTTGAACATCGGGGGCGAAAACAAGTTTCTCTACACCATCGTATTCAACTGAAATAACTAAAACATACCCTAACTTAGTGTCATCAGGGCCATGAGGCAAGGGAGGAGAAAACTTTACAACAGTTTTTCCGAACTCCATTTGAACTCCGTCAGCTACTTTAAGTTCGGAGACGATATCTTTAACTAGCTTAGTAAAAACATGAGCTCTCTTCTTTTGATTAAAGTTAATATTATTTACAGGATCTTTTATTAAAAGAATTTTATTAGAGTATATTTCAACGTAAGTATCCTCACTAGTCCACTCATAGTGGCTTGCAAACCCGGGAGTAAAGTGGTCAAAATGATAGTGAGAAACAGTAATTACATCAGCTTTTCTAGCATACCCAATTATCTTTTTACGAGCGTCACGTACAGCTTTAAACTCCTCTACATGAGGAGGAAGACCTTCACGCCTAGGGCACAGAGAGACACCAGCATCCAGGAGAATTTTGACATCAGGTGTCTCAACATACGTACACATAGACCTTACTCCAAGGCTCTCGTCAGCCAAAGGAATGACTCTGATGTGCTGTAGCACCACTAGAATACTAGCACAAAAGAACTATCTATTCATTTCGTTTAAACAGTTCACAGCGAATTACCAGTTTTTTATGTTCTCGTATAGTAAAGGATTATTGGAACAACGCTAGAGTTAAAGCTTACTGTAGCTTATAAGATAAAAATTAAAAAGAGTAAATTTACTTGTTTATTTATTCTTGATTTCTAAAGTACATATAATATTCTTTCAGGAAACTCTTGATATATAACAATCCATTCTTTTTTCTTTTCTTTAATGGAATATACCTTAGAAACAGCTATTTTAGGAATGATGACTTCGAAGCATGGGCTTACCTCATGTTCAGTAATTATTTTTTCAGCGCTATCTGTTAAGTAAATGTAAGTGTTTATTTCGAGGGGATGTGCATTTAGTGTTTTTAGAATATCTAAATATTTTTCGTGGCCTATTATTTGAATCCAATGTGCTTTAGTTGATTTTTTAAAGCTTTTAAGTAATAGGTTTAATGTTTTTCTAATGTTATATTTTTCGTTTAGCCATATTCCTGTAACTACTCCTTTAATGAAATTAAAGTGCGCCTGTTTTTTGGAAGTTGTAAGAATTAAGGGAGTTTCCTGGTTTGTAGCTAAGCCCGTTATTACACCTAATATAGTTTCTTTTTTATGTAAAGCTATTAAACTATGTCTAATATATTTTATAGTTTTTGTTTTATTGTCTTTATTTAAGAAAATTTTATACAAGTATATGGTGCTGTGCTCTAACTTGTTTATCTGTTCGGCAACAAAGTTAACTATTTTCTTATAGATTTCCGGCTTCTTTTCTTGTAAATCAATATATTTTGTTTGAAATAGCCTAATTAAATAATCTCTAAATATATCTAAGTAACTGCCTTTAAGAAAGCATGTTTCTACTTCATGCTCATCGAAATTCTCTCCCAAAGATACTTCCGTATTTTCTACTTCATTTAAGGCGTCTAATACCGCCTCGCCTTGCCTTGTTAACCTGTATCCTTCACTAGTTTTCTCTAATATTCCTGCTTTACATAGCTGTTTTAAGTGATAATCAAGAAGCCCGCACTGTGTTAATGGATTTAGATTAAGAGCTTCTAGAAGATCTGTGAAGCTTGCATGTTTTCTTTTCCTAATAGTTTTCGCTATTGTGAGTCTTGCTGGATGTGATAGCGCTTTAAATATTAATGCTATCTCTTTCATATCTATCAGTAGTATTACTTGCATTAAAACTTATATTCTTTTTTAACAAGAAATTTTGTTATAATAATTTATATCTAACTCTTATAAAACATTTAGCAAGATATTATTCAATCTAATTAACTAAACTAAGTATTCACTCAAAGCTCTCAGCTTTGATTCCGACTGTTTTACTGCAAGCTTTACAGTATTCAGAAACAAGGTCTCTGTGAGCTAGCTATTTGCATATGTTCCATATATTAGGGTATTGTAGGAACAAATGCAAAATTTTATTAGAGTGAGTGGGAAAGAACTAAACATGAGCTGGATAAAACTCTATCTCAAAAACCTATTCTCAAATAAAAAATTCCTCTTCCTAATGTTACTACTTGTAATAGTTCTGATAAATGCAGGACATGTGTTAGCCTTAAGTGACGAGCCTCAACCTCCACCTCATTCGGATCCTTCGCCTGAACCAGATCCAGCTTAGGGTGTTAAGGAATGATCTTAAAAAAGCTAAATCAGCGTACATGGCAAGTGATTAAATCTTTGTCGGATTCACTAAGCATTAGTGAAATTTCGAGAAAAACTGGCATACCTAAAACTACTGTATGGAGAATAATAAATGAAATACTTTCGTTAACTAGAGTGAGGTTTGTGGTCTCTAGCAGAGCATTAAGACTTAGACCGTTAGTAGCTATTTTCGATAAAGGGCCCACACTTTTACCTGATTACACAATATCGTACAGGGAAATATTGGTTAGCGGAAGAAAAATGCATATGACAATAGGTTTTGTTCCAGACGAATATATTTCAGAATATATCAATCTCTTTGACGAGGAACCATTATATGTATTTGAAGATGAAGAGAAATTCATATGGAAGCCAAATGTTGCTGAAAGAATGAAAGTATTATCATTTGAAAACGGAGAAATAAAAATAAATTACGATATATTAGAAAGAATTAAATCAAAAGCAGAAAAGAAAACTTCTTCAGGTATAGACCTTTATGACTTGTACATTATCAGATGGAAGGAGCACTTTGCTTTCACTTCTTTAACTGAGATTCAAGAAAAAATGTACAAAGAGAAAATAATAGCCTCAAGACAACTTCTATCATATCATTTCAGAAAACATGTACTACCTCTTTGGATTGGAAACACTGTTAAACTATATAGGCCTATGAGAGAATATCCGATACGAATGTTTGTATATGAATGCGACAATGCCGAAGAAGTAGCTTTTAAATTATCTCTTTTACCTTATGTATATACAATATATTTCTCGAGCAAAACAATATTCTTTACAGGACAATCCAGTTCTAAGGAAGTTTTCAATCTTTACGATAAAATATTGTCAGAATATAATCCAACTCCGCTATTATGCGAAGCTTATATTAAGCCTTCATTTTATAAATTCGTAATAAGATACAACGAGCTTTGGAATAAAAGTTGGAAGAAGCCTACAATAGCTTACAAGATAAAAGTGAAAGGTAAGTAATTTATTAACAATTTTATATAATTTTATTTTATAGTAAATTTTGAAGTATTTTTATATATTTTTAATAATA
>Ga0190312_1000008_pt1 | contig 122581 bp, 136 predicted proteins | sample 487007910_MG_FD_165046 | JGI IMG/M metagenome (GOLD analysis project Ga0190312, IMG submission 165046) | Hydrothermal vent sediment bacterial communities from Southern Trench, Guaymas Basin, Mexico - 4870-07-9-10_MG | ecosystem: Environmental > Aquatic > Marine > Hydrothermal vents > Sediment ... | reverse complement strand
ATTTAGTGTGAAGATGCGGTTAGTTAGGGATATTTTCGCGTTTAACGTTTCCATGTTATTAGAAGATAAGGCTTTGGGACGTTTTGCATGAATTTCATGAGGTTTGCGATTTTTTCATCAAAATTTGAAGCCTCTTCTTCTACTCTAATTATGAAACCCTCCAAATATGTTGGTTTACGCGATCTCATAAGCGATAAGCCGGTTATGACCGATTCTACATTTAGATTAATAAGAAGCTAAATGATTCTCCATAACATGAGGCAAAAATAGAAGAATCAAAAAGCTAAGTTAAGAACATCAAGCATACCAAGCGAAACAAATCCAATTTCAGAATAATAAAAAAGAACTATGGGAAAAACACGAAAACAACTCCAGAAGCATCGCAAAAAGCCACGCCACTAAAAAGCTCAAATCCAACAGAACAAAGAAAACAAAATACAAGAAAAACTCTACAATCCAAAGACAAATTTATAAAGAAAGAGGAGACATAAAACTTATAAATACTTGCAAATATGGTAATAGAGATACGGAGCGACCCGCCCCGTCAACGTCCAGACGGGGGCGAACAGCCCCGGAATGAAGGGCGGTATCCACGGGTCGCAACAAAGACCTAATGAATAAAAAGGACATGGGGCACCCACCAGTCGGACAACCCCGCAGAAGGCAATCGGGCCTACTCCCCCGGAAACCGGTTGATCCTGCCGGACCCGACTGCTATCGGGCTGGGACTAAGACATGCAAGTCGTGCGCCGGCGCCATGCCCGCCGGCGCGGCGGACGGCTCCGTAACACGTCGCCAACCGAACCTCGGGAGGGGGATACCCTCGGGAAACTGAGGGTAATCCCCCATAGGGGTGGGCAGGTGGAATCCCCCCACCCCGAAAGGGGTACCCGGGGCAATGGCCGGGTACCCGCCCGAGGACGGGGCGGCGGCCCATCAGGTAGTAGGTGGGGTAACGGCCCACCTAGCCTATGACGGGTACGGGCGCTGGGAGGCGGAGCCCGGAGAGGGGCACTGAGACAAGGGCCTCAGCCCTACGGGGTGCAGCAGTCGCGAAACCTCCGCAATGCGCGAAAGCGCGACGGGGTCAGCCCGAGTGCCACCCGAGAGGGTGGCTGTGGCCCGCTGTAAAAAGGCGGGCTTAGAAAGCGGAGGGCAAGGCTGGTGCCAGCCGCCGCGGTAAAACCAGCTCCGCGAGTGGTCGGGATGATTGCTGGGCCTAAAGGGTCCGTAGGCGGCCCCGTGTGTCCGCGGCTAAATCCCGGCTCTTAAGGCCGGGACTGCTGCGGATACTACGGGGCTAGGGACCGGGAGAGGCCGGGGGTACCTCCGGGGTAGGGGCGAAATCCTGAGATCCCGGAGGGACCAACAGTGGCGAAGGCGCCCGGCTGGAACGGCTCCGACGCTGAGGGACGAAAGCCAGGGGAGCGAAGGGGATTAGATACCCCCGTAGTCCTGGCTGTAAACGATGCCCGCTAGGTGTTGGGCCGGCTTCGAGCCGGCTCAGTGCCTGAAGGGAAGCCGTTAAGCGGGCCGCCGGGGGAGTACGCCCGCAAGGGTGAAACTTAAAGGAATTGGCGGGGGTCCACACAAGGGGAGGAGCCTGCGGCTTAATTGGATTCAACGCCGGGAAACTTACCGCGGGAGACGGCTGGATGACGGCCAGGCTGAAGACCTTGCCCGACTAGCCGAGAGGTGGTGCACGGCCGTCGCCAGCTCGTACCGTGAGGCGTCCGGTTAAGTCCGGTAACGAGCGAGACCCCGCCCCCTAGTTGCCAGCGGCCACCCCTTCGGGGGTGGGCCGGGCACACTAGGGGGACTGCCGCCGCCAAGGCGGAGGAAGGCGGGGCTACGGCAGGTCAGTGTGCCCCGAAACCCGCGGGCCGCACGCGGGCTACAGGGGGCCGGACAGAGGGTGCCGACCCCGAGAGGGGGAGGTAATCCCTAAACCGGCCCGTGGTTGGGATCGGGGGCTGAAACTCGCCCCCGTGAACATGGATTCCCTAGTAACCGCCTCTCAACAAGGGGCGGTGAATACGTCCCTGGGCCTTGCACACACTGCCCGTCGCCGCACCCGACCGCCCCCTCCTCGAGGCCTCACCTTCTGGTGAGGTCGAGGGGAGGGGGCGGGAGGGGGCGTAAGTCGTAACAAGGTAGCCGTACCGGAAGGTGCGGCTGGATCACCTCCTCCTGCGGGGTTGGATCCGACTGGTGGGTGCCCCTCTTCCTCAATTCTGCGTAATTTGGTTCTACTGGTTTTGGTTTCTTTGTTGTGGGATTATTATGATTTATATCTACTAGAAGAAGTATGATTACTGAACTCCTCTAGTGGGGTAACTTTCTCCTGAAAAGCAAGGGCGGTTTCATTTTTTGATATTTTTAGCTTGGCGATTTATCCTCCGTGGGAAACGTGTGCTAGTACTAGGTTTCTTCCTCAAAAATTCACAGAAGAACTATAAGGTTCTCCAAATTCGCGCCTTTACCAATAAGAAAAATCACCTTATCGTACTTTTTCCAGAGTGTATACTTACGCCTTCTCAAGAACCCCAGAAACCAGAGGATCCGAAAAAGACATCAATTCCACTGATGGATATTCCTAGTGGCGCGAAAATTACAGCTACACCAGAAGCATTCACCAACACCTCAGAAAAATAAACATAAATCGTCTGGAGATGAGCAACATGAAACCCCGCTGGACACTTCAGGCCCCTCCAACCCACTTAAAGAGAACAGGCACCTGTCCCAACCGAACCCCTTGAGGGACCACCCCTTAGAAAAGAACCTTGAATCCTTCGAAAAAATACGCAGAAATCAAAAATTTCGTATTCACTATATAGTTTCTCACATGCTGTGTTAAATGTAAGTGCCAATCTATACGGAGTTATCGTTGATAGCGCAGGGGTTTGCCTGTTAATGTCAACGGTGATATTCTAAAGAAATACGTCCGTGACATTTGAACATTATAGGATTTGTATGAGTTGCGTGTCATATTGAAGCTACTTACTCAAAATATGGAGAAGGGTTCTTCGATGGCTTCTTTGAAAGGGGTAAATTATTTACTCCACGTAGGAGCAATAAATAACAAGTCACTTTAGGGTTAAGTTAAAGGTTGTAAGATTTTATCTAGACCTGACTGGTGGGGTGCCTCTTGATTTCTTCTCGGCTTTATTCTTGATCGTATATTCTTCCTCTATAATTGCTAGTGGGTTCTTCTTAGATCCTTATTTGATTTTTGTTAGAAAGTCGAATTCTGTATTTCTGGTTCCTGGATGATGGTTTTGGTTGCAGAATTGGTACAAGATGTTTTTTCTTAATGCTTTATCAGTTTTGCTATGAAGAATCCATTGGTATTGTTGTATGGGTAATATCTTGCTACTCTATTGCTGAATGGGTACTTTGGGTATCCTTTTTCTGCTCTCGGTGGTTTTACTGGTTCTATTTCTATATTGGGCTTTTCTAGGATTTGTTTTATTACTTCTTCGCCTTCTTGGGGCATGAGTGAGCATGTTGAGTAAACTATTGTTCCCCCACTTCTTACTTTTTCTATTACTGCTTTTAGGATTTTTTTCTGGATTTTTGAGTATATGTTTACGTGTTTTTTTGTTATTCTCCATTTTAGGTCTGGTTGTTCTCTGAATACTCCTGTGTCGCTACATGGAGCATCTACTAGGGTTTTGTCGAATATATTATTTCTCAGCGGCGGTTTTATTGAGTCAGCTATTATTATTTCGTATCTTGCTCCAAGTTTTTTTCCTATTTTATGGAGAAGTTGTGCTCTTTTTGGATCTATTTCTGCGGCAATTATTTTCGCTTTATTACTTGTTATGCTTGCTATGTGAGTTGTTTTTATTCCCGGTGCTGCGCATGCGTCTAGGATTAGTTCCTTGGGTTTGGGATCTAAGATGTATACTGTTACTGCGCTTGGGAAGCTCTCTACTATAAAGAGTCCCGCTGAGTAATCACTGCTTGTGAGCATTTTCTTTAGATAGTTTGTTTGGACTTCATAGATATCTGGGAGTTCTGTTCTTCTCAACTCTTTCCATTTTTTGTAGAAGTCTTCAACAGTTGTTCTAAGTGTGTTTATTCTTATGGTTTTTGTTTTAAGTGGCTTGTTGTTAGCCTCTAATATTCTTATGAGTTTTTCCCGGCCTATGATTTCTTCTAGAGAGCGTATAAACCATATTGGATGATAGTACTTAAGCGCTAGATATTCATAATCGTTAGTAACATTTTCTAGTGGATCATATCTTAGAGCTTTATGATAAATTGTTTTGAGATCAGCTGGTAATCTTGGGGGTTTTATTTTCAGAAATTTCTCCATACATAGGGCCGCTCTTAGGATGTTTTTCTTTGATCCGCTTAGTTTAGGGGCAAATTTATTTATACTAGCGTCAATGTAATTTAGTCTCTTAATAGTTTCCATAACGATTTTATATAGTATATCAAAGTTAATGCTTTTCCGCTTCTTAGAGAATAAAGTTTCACGTAAGGGTTTATGCTTTAAGAGTATGGCGTCAAGCGCTTTAATGGCTGATTTGAACTCCTTCTCGAATTTTGGCAACTCTGTGGCCTCTAGTAGAAATGGTTTTTATTTAGTCTTCTATCAGCTGTTTTGATGGGATTAAATTCTAATTCTCTTGGAATCAGAGGTATTGGATATGAGGGAATGTCTAATTCTCTCCTGAGGTACTTAGAGAAAAAAGAGGTAAAGCCATAAGCGACGATTACTCCTTGTGGATCTATTCTTTCCACAAAATCAACTAGGGTTAAAAAGCCTGAGTGAGCAGAGAGAGGAAATGCTATTGCATTATCAAATTTTCTAGTCGCGGCCCATCCGGTGAAAATAAATCTTTTGGATCTAGGAGCTTGAGGTGAGGAGATATCCCTTATGAAGGAATCTCCGAGGCCTCCAATGGTATAAGGTCCTAGGACTATGCCTGATGATTCCTCGAAAATTCTGTTATAAATACCAACTTTTTTCTCCACACTAATTGAGCCCCCAAGGAATTCCCAAGCTAATCGAGTAAGCTCCTGTGCTTTTCCTAAAGCATAACCATGTAGTGACACCACATAGCCCTCATCTCTAGCCTCTCTTAACTTCTTTCGGATTAAGCGATATAGTATTCTGCGTGGTGGAAAACTATATTTGGGTGTACCATATGTGGCATCTATAACCAAGAAGTCGCAATCTAATATATCGGCTCTTCGCATAATTACTGAAGACTCGAAATTGAAGTCACCAGTATATCCAATACGAATGTTGCCAAAATCTATTTCAAACATAAGTGAACCAATCACATGGCCAGCATGTCTAGCTAAAAATTCAATCCCATTAAGAATGATATTTTCTCCGGGGGATAGAAGGATTATATCGGATGATCTTAGCTTATAACCGTTAAGTCGGATTAAGCGATAAGTTTCGGGGGACATAATAACTGGAATTCCGGGTCTATATACATCAGATAAACCAGAAACATGATCCGTATGAGCATGAGAAATAAGAATAACATCAGGAACAATTTCGCTTCCAGAACCTGCAGGATCCGCAATTACGTTTTTAGAGCCGTTTGAGAAGACGATACCATTAGAGGATAGGAATATTCTGAATCGAGGCACTAAGACACCAAACGAGCCCTAATTACATTGTAGGTTCTCTATTACCTCCCAAACTAATGCTCTAAGCTGAATAGGGAATTTACAGAATCATATAATATAGTTGGTGGGGCCGGGCGGAATCGAACCGCCGTCCTCCCGGTTGTCAGCCGGGCGTCCTACCACTAGACCACGGCCCCAAACGAAATACTCATAGAGTTAGCTCATAGGCCTTGGAAATTTATAAAATTTTACTATTATCTAATGTTGAATCTAAGAATCTTCTAAATGCCTGGTGGAACACATCTTTAAATAGCTTCTTAAGCATATATTGCGTTTTCTCCAGATCTAAAACAACCCGTTAATGGGAGAGATGTTGCATCTCCATTTTCCGGTGAAAATAGCATGAAAAAAGAGATTCAAAGAGTTCTAATAGTCGCGGAAAAGCCGAGGGCGGCTGAACAGATAGCTTATGCACTGGCAGGCGATAAGAAGAACGTAAAAATAATTACTAAAAAGCCAGTTCCCATACTTGAGTTTCGGGCGAATTCAAAAATCTATCGGATTACAAGTGTTAAAGGGCATTTATTTACAAGCGAATTTTCAAAAGCTATTCACGAAAAGAGGTGGCGTGAGGTTGATCCTAAATATCTCTTAACAAAAGCTCCCTTAGTTAAGGTTATTCGTCCTGAATCACGGGAAGTTGTTAAAGTTTTGAAAAAAGAGTGCAAAAGGGCCGATGTTCTGATTATCGCGACAGATTTTGATCGGGAAGGGGAGAACATCGGCATGCAAGTGGCTGATCTTATTGCTAAGAAAGTTAATCATCGAATAATAGTTAAAAGAGCGAGATTCAGTTCATTAACTAAGGAGGAGATTAAGAAAGCGTTTAAAGAGGAAAACTTGGTGGATTTAGACAAGAACAAGATTGATGCTTCAGAAACTAGGCAAGAACTGGACTTAAGATACGGAGTAGCCTTTACAAGATTAGCTACATTAAAGCTTCATGAGAAATTTAAGACCGCGCGCTTGCCATTATTATCCATCGGACCTTGCCAGACACCTACGCTTGCTCTAGTTGTAAGACGATATCTTGAGCACTTGAAATCTAAGGAGAGGGCTAGGGGATTCAGAAAATTTAGGGTAAAAGTTATATGTAAAGTGAATTCTGGAGAAGTGAAATTTCTTTCGGAAAAAGTGTTCTTAAGTAAAGAGGAAGCTATTAATTTTGCTAAGGGATTAGGAAGGGAGATCATTATCGAAGATATTAAGGAGAATGAGAAGAAAATTTCACGTCCTCTCCCATTAAACACTAATAGGTTAGCATCATTAGCTGCAAAATATCTGGGTTTTGAATCGTATAAAACCCTAAAATTAGCGGAGAAGTTATACCTAGAGGGTCTAATATCGTATCCAAGAACAGAAACAGAGATATTTAAAAGAGAAACACTAAAGGCTGCTTGGAGAATTCTTGAGGAAATGAGGAGGAATAGATTTATTCCGGGGGATTATGAATTACAAAATCCTTGTCAAGGAAAAAGAGATGATCATGCTCATCCGCCAATTCATCCCAAAAAATGGATATCTTTCAGCAAGATCAAAAGGAAGCTTGGAGTCAATGCTGCAAAATTATACGAACTAATATGTAGACATTTTGTGGCTAATTTCTCAAGTGATGCTATCTTAAAAGAGTTTGTTATCAAAGCAAGAGATAATGAGGGCAATAAGTATGTAGCTAAGACAACTATTATCGAGAAAGAGGGCTTTCTCCGCATATATAGATATGAGCGCGTGAAGTCTATTAGGGAGAAAAAGGCTCTAATTGGGCGTATAAAGATTGCTAGTAAATTACCCATTTTAAGGTACGAAATCATCGAAGAAAAACCAAGGATTATTCCCCCAATAACGGAGAGTGAGTTAATTAAGTTAATGGATAAATTGGGTATTGGAACGGATGCCACGTTTGCAGAGCATATTCGGAAGATTATTGAAAGAGGATATGTGACAAGACACGGTAATAAGTTAATACCTACACCCTACGGTATAGCTATTATAAAAGCTTTAGAGGAACTAGTACCCGAAATTGTGAATCCTAAAATCAGAGCTAAAATAGAAGCTTACTTTAAGGCTGTTGAAGAAGGTAAAATGACCAGGAAAGAAGCTGTTCGAGATGCGATTCAGAAATTTACTGTAATCTATAACAGTTTTAAGACAAGTATTGGTTCCTTTATTGACAGAGTGGTGTCAGGAATGAAGACCATGGGTTTAGACTTCTTCAGAAAATTAAAAAGAAGAAAATCAAGGTAATTTTTGATCTATGAGACGGTGCTTCAAAATGATCTTCGGAGCACTAATCGATTGGATAAAAGCAAGTTTTGGATCTCCTCCAGCATCTGGTTTCTTCATAGCCATAATTTCTCTTCTTCTTGCGATAATATATACCATACTGCAGCAGTTGATAATAGATATTCATAAAGTTCAAATCTATGGTAAGAGAATTCGCAAATGGATGGCAAAGTACAGAAAAGCTATGAGAACTGGTAATCCTCGACTTATTAGTGAGGTTAAAAAGGAAGAAGCCTACATTAGAAAACTTCAAATGGAACTCTCAACTGAGCAATTAAAAGTACTCGGAGCTTCATTAATCCTCTTCATAATCGCTTATCAAATTATAGTCGCTGCCTTTGATAATCAACCAGTAATTACTCTTCCATTTGGACTTCCGATTAAGTGGTTCGGAGTGTTAAGTGGCAAATATACGGTGATATATGCTTTCTGGTGGTACTTCATTAGTTATGCCGCTGTGACGGCTTTAATAAATGGAATATTAAAAATCATGGGGAGGAGACCTTTCTAAAGTAGTGGTGCAATATTTTTATGCAGAGGTTAGTGAATTTAGTGAGTAATGCGATGGAGGTGTGAGCAATGCCTAGACCACGATATAGGACTAGATCGCTGAGGAAAGTTTTTGTTAGGACTCCTGGAGGAAGACTAGTAATTCACTATGAGAAGAGGAATAAAGGATGGTATAAGTGTGCTATATGTGGAAGGCCTCTAGCGGGAGTACCTAGAGAACCAAAAGATTATCCAAAGTCAAGTAGAAGACCGGAGAGACCTTATGGCGGATATCTCTGTGCAGAATGCTTACGCAGAGAGCTTACTCTTGAAATAATACGCAGATACGCTCCAAATATAGGGAAATCAGTTTAAAATTTCTACGATAATAAAGCTCAGAGTTTTTAAGCTTATTTTAGATTTTTTCCAATACGTTATTGCTGATGAACGCTTACTCAGCATATCCATATGGTGGATGGAATTGGTAATTATTGCTATCAGTGGGCCTCATGGAGCTGGGAAATCTACTATAGCAAAGGCTCTTGCCAAGGAATTTTCTCTGAGATACGTCTCTGCGGGAGAGATTTTTCGGAAAAAAGCGAAGGAATATGGTCTTAACATTATCGAGTTCTCAAAATATGTTGCTGAGCATCCTGAGATTGATTTAGAGATTGATAATGAGATGCGTAAGGAAGCTCTGAAGGGCAATGTAGTTCTGGACTCTCAGCTCGCTTACTGGATGGTGCGGGATTATAATCCAATCTCGATATTAGTAATTGCTAGTAAAGAAGATCGTATAAAGAGGATAATGGAGCGTGAAAAAGTTCCTTATGAGGTAGCTAAGAAGGACATTGAAATTCGAGATAATATTGAAAAAGAAAGATTTAAACGGCTATATGGGGTTGAGCTATGGAATTTAAACGATTTTCACTTTGTGATAAATACCTCAAAGCTAACTAAAGAAGAAAGCATAAAAATCGCCATAAGTATTTGTAGGGTTCTACTTAATAGGAGGGAAAAATAATGGGTAAGTTAATAGATATTGGGAGAATAGTAGTAATCCTTCGCGGAAGAAGAGCTGGCAAGAAGGCAGTTGTTGTTGACATAATTGATGAAAATTTTGTAATGATAACAGGTCCAAAGGAATTAAATGGTGTTAAAAGAAGAAGAATGAATGTGGATCATCTAATGCCACTATCCGTTAAACTCGATATCCCACGAGGAGCGAGTGATGAAGAAGTTCTAAAAGCGATTAAGGATAGGGGACTAGAAGATCTTCTCAAAGAAGAGGTTAGGATTCCCGCGCATAGATTATAACAACTCTAAATAATGGAACTCTACAAGAACTTTTTCTAATTTTATTTATCTTCCCGGTTTCTAGGGTTAAAGAATTTCGGTATATTCTTCTGCTTCATATATTAACCATGCTATTGCACTGTCTATTTCATCTTCTTTATCTCCGATAATCTCTATTGTGATTGGACCTAATGGACTTTCGCTTCTTGTTTCACATAGACTTATCTTGCCAACAAATGCGACCTGTTTGTTAAGGAGCAAATAGGTTCTTCTTCCAACGCGATTCTTCTTTAACATCACACGTATTAAATCCGCCAGTCTTCTATGAGTTATCTTCCTTTTAAACTTAGTTAATATGTCAAGTTTGCCCTCGATGGACACTTTAATAAAAGAATCCTCTTGGCGTTTGTCAATGATTACGGCTTTTTCCAGATTTGCTATATTGTTAAGAGCTTTCATAACTTTCTCTTCGTCTTCTGTGGGGTTAATTGTACAGTATATCTTAATTTTTATGGACAATTTTTCTTCGCCTCTTTTAAAAGCCGTTTTACGAAGGTCTTGCATTCTGTTAAGAATTCCTCGTATGTTTTGCCTTTATTAATAAGAATTTCATCCGCCATAGCGATAACTGATCCAACTCCAAACGAGAGTTCTCTTAAATCTCTTTCGATAAGTTTCTTTACTTCAAATGGATCATCGAGTCTTTTCCTACTTAATACTCGTTCATATCGCACTTTGGGAGGGGCATGAACAGCTACTAATATTACTTTATCAAAGAATCTCTTAAATGTATTAACTTCTGCTAGACTTCTGATTCCATCCACAATGATTAATACTTTTTCTTTTCTCTCCTCCTTAGAGAGGATTTCACTTTTTATTAGCTCTATAGTTAACTTAGCCACGATGTCTTCTCCAAATTTTTTTCTTAACTCAATAGCCACTTTACTAGTATTTTCGGGTGTTAAAGGTAGATTTCTTTTCATGGTTTCTTTAAAGATTACTTCACCCATGGAGACGACTGGAATTCCGAGCTCGCGTGCAGCTTCAGCTAATGTACTTTTGCCAGCACCTGGCATGCCTGTAATTAAGACCCCTATGATCATTTTTAACCCTACTAACTAGTTTTTCAATTTCTCAGAAGGATTCATGATTTATACATCCGAGCTTTGAGCCAAAACTTTTAAGTATTGTCCCGACTCGCTACTATCATAAGCAAAGATTTAATGGTGAGTTTTATGACGCATGGATCCCTGGATAAAGCTGGTAAAGTTAGAAGAGCTACATTAGAAGCTATGAAAGCTTTAGGTATCGTACCGAAGGAAAGGCGCACTCCGCCGCCGAGAGTAAATAATAGGGAAAAGTATTATAAGAGGTTTATACTAGGTTTAAGGTGGGGGCAACCTAAGAGAAGAAGAAGATAAAAGAGTAGTAAAATTTAAGATTCATGAACTTTCCAATGTAGCATCCTCATTAACACCCTGATACCTTGCTCTGGAAAGGTATTCTAAACCTTTATTCAAGATCCCTTCTTCCTAATAATTTTCAACTATCTGTCTAAAAAATAGAAATGTAGACGAAAATTTAAATTAAGTAACACGCTATACTGCTAATTCTAGCGGTAGTACCCAAAATGAAGTTTTGATGAAAGCGGATTATGATGTCTGAGAAGACGAGAACAAGGAAAAAGGAAAATGTTATTGAGGACACAGAGATTGACGAAAGAAAATTAAGGCAAGAAGCTTTGAAAGAATTAACTGCCCTACCAGGAATTGGTAGGAGCATTGCAGTTAAATTAATAGACGCGGGATATACATCCCTAAAGCTCGTTGCGGTGACATCTCCTAGGATTCTTTCAGAGGAAGTGGGTATTGGTGAAAAAACAGCAGAGAAGATAGTAAATGCCGCTCGTGAAGCTATGGGGCTTGAATTTTTAACGGCATTAGATTTCTTAAAAAAGAGAAAAGGGGTTAAAAGAATAACCACTGGATCTAAAGCATTAGATGAACTTCTAGGAGGAGGAGTAGAAACTCAAGCTATAACCGAGTTTTATGGGGAGTATAGAACGGGAAAAACACAAATTTGCCATACACTCGCTGTTACTGCACAATTACCCGAAGATAAAGGAGGGGTAAAGGGGAGAGTTCTCTATGTTGACACTGAGGGTACATTTAGACCCGAGAGAATAGTACCTATAGCGAAGAGATTCGGTTTAGATCCGGAAGAGGCACTTAAGAACATTATTGTTGCTAGAGTATTCTCAACAGATCATCAGATGGAAACCATTAGGAGAGTTAAAAAGATAATTCCAGTCAAGAATATTAGATTAATAATAGTTGATTCTCTTACAAATCATTTTAGAGCCGAATACGTAGGCATAGATACGCTTGCGGTTAGACAGCAAAAACTTAACGTGCATTTGCACGATCTGCATAGAATAGCGTTTGCATTCGATGTGGCGGTAGTGGTGACTAACCAGGTGGTAACTAACCCAGCAACATTTTTTGGAAATCCCGTGCATGCTATAGGAGGCCATATACTGGCTCATAACGTTACGACTAGAGTCTCTCTTAGAAAGGGTAAGGGAAACAAGAGAATTGCAAAGTTAGAGGATAGTCCATATCTTCCAGAAAGCGAAGTTATTTTTGAGATTTCTGATGATGGGATTAGAGACGCTGAGGAAATAGAATAAGCCACTCACAAAAATAAAATAGCTCTAAACTCTCATTGATGGAAAAAAAATAGAGTGTGTAAAAAAAGCATAGAATTGATCACTAGTATCCAGTTTTGCCTATACGTTTCCTAGCATAATCTATAATTTTCCTTGCGAGAGTTTCGCCAATTCCAGGGATGATAGATAATTTGGAAACAGAGGCTTGAGCGATTTTCTCTAGAGTATCGAAGCCGTATTGTTTCAATCTCCGCGCTCTAACTCGTCCTACATCTGGTATTTTAACAAGTTCTAATAATTCCTCAGTTATACCATGTTCCACGCGTTCTCGGAGAATATCTATTTTTTTCAAAAAACTTGGAGAGAGCCTAAGAGTGCTAGCTAATTCTCTAGAACAATATAATAGCCATTCGCTCACACGTATAAGCTCTCTAAAATCACCACCGCTAAAATTCGGGGAGAAGGGAGTTAAAATATCTTTAACTGGTATTTCATTTATCCATAGGAGTAAGATGGCAGTACTAGCTACCGATGCTAATAAATCCTCTTCCTCTTGTGATAATTCAATATATTGCCCTTTTGCCAAACTTTCTAAGCATATTCTTAATCTTTGAGGGATTAACAAGACGAAGTCTTCATGCTCTTTTATGCTCGTTGGGATATTAAGGACGAATCTAGCTAAAGTTTGGAGATCAGTTAGTAATTTCATTCTCATCGAGAGAGTATCAGGAGTACGATTAATTGCATAAAGCAACTCTAATTCTCGAGCTTTTCTCTCAGTTCTCCATTTTGTGAGAACTTTTATCAACTCACGCGCAGAAACTGGATCAAGATAAAGTTGAGAAATTTTTCTTCCAATAATTGTTGGAGAAAATCTGGTAGAAGGATTAGTAATTTTATGGATTGCCTCTTTATCAGATAATTTATGATTATCAGTATACGCTTCTATATAATGCCAAGATAAGAGATCCTCCATGCTCTTCAGTAAGTTTTCCTCTAACGACGTTATCGCATAAGTATCATTTCTTCTTAAAGCTTGCCAGTAATAAAATGTCTTCTTAAAGAACGAAATCATATCAATAAAATTTGGCCGCCTTTTTTCCTCCGAAACGATATAGGCCAGTACTTGAGCACGTAGAATAGGGAGATGAACTCCTAAGAATGAGCTTATAGGCTCAGGAGTTCCTAGAATGTATCTCTGGAAAAATTCAATCGCATTCCTTTCATTACTAGCTATTAAAACAGCCTCACCAACGACGTCTAACCCAGGCCTACCCGCTCTACCTGCTCTTTGTTTGTAATGAGCAACGCTGATTAACACGTTTCTACCCAGAAGGGGATCATAAACTATATGTTCAATAATTACTCTGCGAGCTGGTAAATTAATACCTGCGCCAAGTGTGGGGGTGGCAACGATGACCCCTATTTTTCTTTCTCTAAAAGCTCTTTCAACTAATATTCTCTCCTCCCTGGTAAGTCCAGCGTGATGAAAAGCTACTCCTCTTCTTAAAACGCTTGCTAGGCTTTCTGTTAAGGGAGTAACTTCGTCTACAGTTTCTAAGAGCTCACGAGCCACATTTGGAGCTTCCGGAAATAGTTTCGTAAGCCCCGTTTTCTCAAGCATGTTAGCTATTTTCTCGGCAGTTGTTTGAGAGAGTTTTCTTGAGCGGCGGAAAATTAGTATTTGCCATAATTGGCCATATTTCTTTGCCATGGATAAGAGATCGTATGTTAAATCTAAGACATGTTTTATGAAGCCTCGTCCGCTTATGGGATTTTTCTTTACTTCAAAATAACCTATTTTTCCATTGTCTAATCTGTCGTAAAAAATTTCCATTAAAGTTTGAGAGAAATCGTCATATGAGAGTGTACGTGTAATAATTTTTGCTGAACCAGATTTTATTTCCTCAATCTTTACTTTGGTTCCGAGAATTTTTTTGACTTCCTCAAGAAAATTTTCAGTGAAATAATCAAGGAGAGTTTGAGCTGGTGTTGAGAATTCCTCAATGCTCTTCTCTTTTACAATTATCTTTTCTTCCTCCGCTGGTTTTGGATCGTAAAAATAGATTCTTGAGTGTTTCGGCAGATATACTCCCTCCAGTAATTTAACGGGTCTATGGTTGCTTATTATGAGCTCAGCTCGAAGCCATTCAGCTATTTCATCTGGATTAGAAATAGTCGCGGAAAGGGCTATTATTTGAATACCTAATTCTAGGAATTTCGTTATAACCGCGTCTAATAGAGCGCCTCGATCGCTTTCTCCAATTAAATGGATTTCATCAACGATAATTAAGCCAACTTTAGAAAGCCAATCTGGACTCTCTCTTCTTATCATATCAGCTTTTTCATATGTAACGATTATTAAATCATACTCCCAGCCCAATCTTTTAACCGGTATTTCTCGATAATCACCTGTCGAAATACCAAGTTTTACAAATGGATATCTAAATGTCAAAGTGTTTTTAAGTTCTTCAGCTAATGCTTTGTAAGGAACAAGGAAAAGTGTCTTCTTGCCTTTCTTGAGAAGTAATGAGACCGCTAGCACTTCTCCAACAAGAGTTTTTCCAGATCCTGTTGGCGCTACTATCAAGAGATTATTTCCTTGTAAACCTTTTTCAATAGCTTTGCACTGAAAGTCTCTGAATTTATAAATCCCAATTTCTTTAAGTCGCTTCAGAAGTATTTCTGGTAAGAGATTACTCATCTCTTCTATTTCTACCTCATGCTCATCTGTTGCACTATTTCTCATTGAGGCACCATTGCTGTTAGTTCACTAGCTTAGAGTAGAAGTATAATGAACTTCCTCTTTATTTCTTCCCTAAAAATACGAATAATTAATTGGTTAATTTAACCCCTAACCGCATTTTTAAAGTGATATGCCTTAAAAAGGGGTGTGTGAGACATGATAAGTTTAAAAATGTTTGAAGAGTAAGCTAAAGAGAGTATGTAAGACAAATATCCGAAAGCAAATTTATATAAACTAGGAGGCTATAGAAATGGCAAGCGAGATTCTTGAGGAAGTGCAAATCGCCCTTGAAATACCAGAAGAGCTTCAGAGGGTCTTAATAGCTTCTCCAGAAGAGCTCATAGATATGGATTTGAGGACCTTATCAAAAGAGCTTAGTCGGAAGTTTCATGAGCTTAGGGAAGTGTCTAGAAAACTGATTGAAAAAAGAAGAGAACTTATTTCAATTCTAAGGGACGAAAGAGCAAAGAGAAACGAATTAAATGAGAAAGTTAAGGAAGTAGCGCAAGTTATTAGGCAGTTACGAGAGCGTAGGAGAGAGTTGCAGAAATTCATAAATGAGAAGAGAAGTGAAGGAAATCAAATCCAATCAAAGATAAAAGAGCTAATGGAGCAGATAACTGCGCTTGAGAGAGAATTGAAGGGATTTAATAGAAGGGAACTGCAGAGGCTTCAAAATCAAATTGAGCGCTTGGAATGGGCGTTACAAACACAGACGCTTCCGGATATTATAGAGAAAAGATTAACTGAGCGTATTCTTAGACTTTCGGAAAAACTCAAAGTTCTCAAACAACAGGAGGAACAATGGAGGAAATTGCAAAAATTGCGCCAGGAACTTGAAAAATGCAGGGCGGATTTAACGGCAATAAGAAGATCCTTAGCTATTTATTATGAAGAGAGAAGGAAAATAGACGAAAAAATCGCTGAATTATCGAAAATAAGGGATGAGAAGAAAGGTGAAGCTGATAAGCATCATGCTAAAGTGCAAGAACTCAGAAATGAGATAGACAAAATTAATGAAATGCTGAGCAAGATTAGAGATTTAAGGCAGAAAATAATGTTGACGCTTAGAAGAATAAGTAAACTGAGGGAGGAAAAGGAGGAATTAAGAAGAAAAGAAGAGCTTAAGAGGCTTCTCCAGAGAAGACTACAAGAAATAAAGGTAAAGTTAATTGAGGAAGGTAAGCTTGATTATAAGGACCTAGAGTTCTTAGTGGAGCATGGCTTATTAACAGATGATTTCCTGGATCAACTACTGCAAATGGGAGAAGAGGAGCAAGCAGAGGCCTTAATGGAAGAATTGGAAGAATTGAGTGGGGGAGAAGAATCAGGTGAATCCGAGTAATGAACTTCGTTAAGAACTTGTGAGGAGTTTCCTTATATATTTTAATGCTTGAATCTCTCTCCCGCCCTTTCTGATCTTAATAATTCTGCTTAATAAATCCATGCAAAGCGTTAGCAAATCATTCAGAACCTTTTTTGCTTCTTTCTCTCTTAGTGAACAATTAATTTCTAAATGGGGCTCTGCTACATCTATAAATAAATAATTCAGATTTGGCATTATTCTAAGAATCTCGGATAGTATTTTACGGTCAAAGTAATGAATGGTATATCGAGGATCCGCGCTAACTATAACTGCTTTATCACTAAGCCCTTTGATTCTTATTTCTTCTAGTTCAGAGAGGTAAGGCATTATCTTTGATAGAAGTTTTCGCTGGCGTTTGGGGATCAGATAAGTGGGGGTCACTGGCACGGATTTCTCTAAAGTGGCTCTGAGAATAATTATGTCTGGAATCTGTCTGAATAGCTTGTATAGATAATATACATACGTTCGTCTTTCGACAAGAGAAATTTCTATTTGGATTAAAGAAGGAGGGTCATTTATCTCTAAAGCGTGTTCTACAAGTAGTTTTGCTTGAGAAATTTTGCTATCAACTATTCTGTTGGCGAAAATCCTTTTCTGAAGGGTCTTTAAGCTTCTGATGTAAAGAGTCTTAGCACGTTTTAAGTCTTTTTCTCCCTTAATATAAGCCGCTGTGAATGGAAAAATTACAATTAATAGGAAGGGAATCATGAATACTATAAAGAATGAGACAAATTCTGATAACCAAAAGCCCATCTTATCACCTCATCTCTACGAAAGCATTTTTAACAGAATTAAGATTTAAGTAGTAAACACAATATTAATTCCATCTAGTAGAAGATGGAGTCAAAATAATATTTCTTGCCGGGGTTGCCGAGCTGGAACGGCGCCGACCATGGCCAATATGAGGCCATGGGCGTATGCCTGGAGAGCCGGTGGCGATTACGCCTCGCGGGTTCGAGTCCCGCCCCCGGCACCACTTCTTTTTAATTCATCTTCTATTCTCTACGATGGATCGTCAGCTACCTAGGAGAGCAGAAGTAAATGCTTAAGGAGGAAAAGGGAGGGAAACTGCTCGAAGAACTGGTGATGAAATGTGATTTTCAAGTAGTAGAGCTCGTAGAAAACGAGCCCGCTATTTCTATTGCGTCTTATTTCTTAATAATTGGTGATCTTCATATAGGTGCTATGGGAATAGGAGATAGGAAGATGGATGAACTAATAGTTCAGCAAATGATTATAAGGATTAAGAAGCTTAGGAGACTTACAAATGCTAGGGGGCTTATAATTACCGGTGATTTAAAGGAGAGAATTGGATTGCCTAGAAGTAAGCTAGAAATCGCATTAGTGGAGAATTTTCTAAGGACTATTGCAGAAATCTTTGACGAAATCGTGATCATTAAGGGTAATCATGACGGTATGATTGAACGAATAATCTCAAACTTAGAGATTAACAACAAAATGTTAATTACAAAAAGACTACTAATTATCTCGACGAGAAGAAATACGAAGATATTGATAGTTCATGGACATGTAAAACTAAAATCCTCGGTTATTGAGAACTTAGGAAGCGAATTAATAATTATTTCCTCTCACACACACCCTGCAGTATCAATCTTGCCAAGTCTGAAGTTGAAGGCTTGGGGTATATTTGAGGTGAAGCTGATGAGCACTAAGTTTAAGTGGATCATACTGCCAGCCTTTAATGAAGTGCTTATAGGATTAGATCTAAGTTCGTTGAGTGATCAGGAGATAATAAGAATATCTCCCTTCCCCTCGGATGCAAAAATTCTTAAGAAGAGTTTTCTCCTGTTAGACTTAACTCCGATTATTGATTAACTATGGTGCGTCACATGATTGCTCCTCAAAGAAAGAATAGTAGCAGGATAGCTTTTCTTAAAAAAATAATATCAGGAGAAACAGTACTTGAGAGAGTTCTGAGTACATACACACTGATAACATTTTTCTTTTCAATAGCTTGTGGAGGTTATTGGTACTTAGCAAGAATAGAGGGTAAATCAACATTCTATCTCCTGACAAGTCTTCTCCTCTTTGGAACAAGCTTGATGCTTCGTGTTCGTCTTTTAAAGGATATGAAAAAAATAGAGGGTAGAGTAGACGAAATAGTAAAGGCTCTAAAAATAAGTAGAGAGGAAGCAAAAATAATGCTAAAAAATGAGGTTGAAGTTAAGACGTATAGAGATTGGATATCAATAATCCTAATTACGCTTTTGCTAGGCGGTTTGATCACATACTATTTCCCATGATTGCGTGAATAAACAAAATTTGAGCTAAAACTTTACCTCCGAAAGCACTATATTAAAGCAAATGAGCTTAATTATGGTGGAAGATTTGAGTAACGTTCCTCGTGAAAATTGGAAAAAATTCTCGGGATGGTATGAGGAAATTTTATTAAAAGCGGAAATTTATGACTATAGATATCCAGTGAAAGGTACTGGGGTCTGGCTTCCATATGGTTTTGAATTAAGAGAGAGAGTTTATAGTTATCTTAAAGAGCTTCAGAAGAAAGTTGGATACAAGGAAGTATTATTTCCAACGTTGATTCCAGAAGATCTCTTTAGAAAGGAAAGCGAGCATGTAGCATCCTTCGAAAAAGAAGTTTTCTGGGTCACAAAAGGGGGCGCAAGAGAACTTGATAGAAAATATGTTCTAAGACCTACGTCTGAGACAGCGATGTATTATATGTTCTCATTATGGCTTAATAGCTATTCAGATCTACCTCTCAAGATCTTTCAGGTGGTAAATGTATTTAGATATGAAACAGAAGCCACACATCCTCTTTATAGGGAGAGGGAAATCACTACATTCTTCGAAAGTCACTCGGCCTTTGCTACAGCTGATGAAAATGAAAAGGAGGTGAAGCTTGCAGTAGAGATTTATAAGGAGTTCTTTGATTGGCTAGGAATCCCCACCATAATTACAAAAAGACCTGAATGGGATAAATTTCCAGGGGCTGTTTATACAATCGCCTTTGATACTATTCTACCAAATGGAAGATCACTCCAGATAGGAACCGTACATAATTTAGGGCAAAATTTCTCAAAGGCATTTGACATAAAAGTTCAATTACCAGACGGTAAAGTTGATTACGTATGGCAAATGTGTTTTGGAGTATCCGGTAGAGTAATTACAGCTCTGCTCACGATTCATGGTGATGATCATGGCCCAGTTTTTCCGCCCCATGTAGCTCCAATTCAAATAGTAGTCATTCCAATTCCGTATAAAGGGTTTGAGGAAAAGGTATTATCCAAAGCTAGAAGTGTTTTTAATGAACTTAAAGAAGCTGGTTTCAGATGTATTCTTGATGATAGCCCAGAAACGCCCGGAGCTAAGTACTACAAATGGGAGCTCAAAGGTGTTCCTCTCAGAATAGAAATTGGGCCAAAGGATATTCAAGAGGAGCGCGTAACGATTGTTAGAAGAGACACCTTAGAGCGTATTCGTGTAATGGAAGGGGAATTAATAAGTAGTGTCAAAGAAACCTTAGAAAAAATGTGGAAAGAAATGAAAGAGAAAGCATTGAATTTCTTTAAAAGTAAAATTGTTAATGTAAAATCAATCGATGAGGCGAAGAAAGCTTTGGATGAGGGATGCGTAATAGAAGCTAACTGGTGTGGTAATGAGGAGTGTGGAATAAATCTCCAAGAAAAAATTAAAGCGAGAATTTTGGGGATTGAAGTCGATCAAGATTTAAATCCTCAGAAAGCGTTTAGCTCGGTATGCATAGGCTGCGGATCATCGGCAAAATATAAGATAATCATAGCTAGATCATACTAGTTTGGGGTTATAATCATGTTCGAGAATTTTGTTTATAATTTCTTATCTAAGTATAGCGGAACTATAGGCTGGGTTCTCTTGATCATTGCATTAATATTCCTAGCATACGAAATTGCCGCAACCACTTCCTCTCCTCAGCGTATTAGAAACATTTCGATCATGCTTCATATAGTAGCGATTTCCATAATTCTAGCGCTCTCATTAGTTTTTTTGTTTATCTTTTATGGAGTGATCTGAGTTTTTTGATAAAATTTCTGAAAGACTTTTAATTACTTTAGAAATTTTTCTCCAGTGGCTTCCTTTCCAATAAATCTTTCCACAGTTTGAGCATTTAAAGAACTCTTCTGCAAATCTCCAAGATTTTTCTGGTACGAGTGTTTTAACGTTTTCCTTTGCTATGGGTCTTAATATACCATTACAGATAGGACATCGGAGAATTCCATAATTCACAGGAGGATGGGATACTCCAGACTTTATAAGAATATCCCCTAATGTCGTAACAATATCTTTGGAGTTTTGGAGAATGCTTATTACTTTCACTCCATAATGCTTAGCTCTTTGAACTATCTCCTTATCCCTCGTAATTAGGATTCTTTTCTCTAATATTGCGATCCTTAAAAGATAGGTGTCAAAGCTTTTCCCATTATACGATACACGCAGATCTCTAGCATATATCGTGTCAAAACCCAGAATTCTTAACCACCGTGCAATGTTTCCTAGCATTTCATCTACAATAAACTTTACTTCAGATGTCATATGAGTTACCAAGTACACCTCTAATGCGTTTACTTTTATCTTTCTGATAAAGCATTAATAAAGTATTTAAGAAGTACTTAGTCTCGCATATAGAGCTGAATCAAGTGGTCACTGAGCGTCTTCTTGAATATCTTACCTTAAACAATGAAAAAGAATTATAGCTTCAACTCACTGGGAACTCGTTAAGAGAACAATTAGTTCATCATAAGAGAAATCATTAGGATGGATGGAGGTGAACTTGATGAGCGAGAATCGGGCAATCGTGGCTATGCTAAGAAAACCAAGGGAGAAATTCTGGCGTCTGAGGTTAGGAGAGCTTAAAAAACTAGCATTTGCGGCTGGTTATGAGGTCTTAGGAGAAGTGATTCAAATAAAAGAAGCTCCTAAAGCAGCTACGCTTTTTGGCAGAGGAAAAATTGAGGAGATGACTAAGTTAATGGATGAGCTAAAAGTGGATACTTTAATTGTCTATAATGTGCTAAAGAGTATTCAGAAAGTGAATCTTGAGTTATTAACGGGAAGACGTGTCATTGATAGGTATGATTTAACCCTTGAGATATTTGCCAAGAACGCCAGCGATGCTGTATCAAAACTTCAAATAGAGCTTGCGAGAATTCAAAGGGAAATACCTTATGTGAAACTCCTTACTTCGCTTATCCATATTAAAGATAGACCGTTTATAAGGGCTGGTGGAGAATATGGCTGGAAACCGAAGATTGCTGAGTTAAGACGGCGAATGAAAAAATTGAAAGAGGAAATTGCTAGATACCGCGAAGAGAAATTAAGACAAATTATGGAGCGAAAAGAGAAAGGATTTAAAGTAGTGTGTATTGTTGGCTATTATAATGCGGGTAAAACCACTTTATTCAATGCACTTACTGGTTGCGAAAAGCCGGTTAGTGATATGCCTTTTACTACACTCTCAAGCAAATATGCGAAACTAAGAGGAGCAGAAAAAATTTTGCTCGTTGATACAATAGGCTTCGTTGTGGATCTTGACCCTAGAATAATAAAATCTTTTGAGATAAATATTGATGATATGCGTTTTTCCGACGCACTTATGTTATTACTAGATGCATCCGACCCAGCTGAACTTTTCAAGATTAAGGTTGAGACATCTTTGAACATCCTTAAGAATGTTGGGGCTTTAGTGAATGGAAAACCAATAGTTATCGGTTTAAATAAAGTTGATCTCGTTAGTGATAGAATTGATATCGAGAGTAAGAAGATTATCGCAAAAGAAATTGTAGAAAAGGTCCTTAAGAGAGATCCAGGCAGCATCGTTGAACTTTCAGCGAAAGAGAGGAGAGGGCTTGATAATTTGATTGAAAAGTTGATCAGTGTTCTTAAAGTATGAGTTCATGATGTTTTACTGAAAAGTTAAAGATTAGAGAAGAAGGCATTTAGTGGCTCCTTCTTCACTATTTCGTATCTCAGATTAGTCTGCATCAAAGTGATGACTTGTTCTTTCGTATAGTCATGACCCAACAACCAACCAAGTTTTACATAAGCAACCTCTGGAAGCATTCCATCTGCAGGTATTACTCCCAGTTTTCTCAAGACTCGACCTCTCTCATATACATTTAGATTCACGGGACCCCATAAGCACTGAGTCGCCATGAAGAAAAGGATACCCTCTTCCACACCCCTTTGAATCGGTCGTAACAATGTCTCGGGAACGTGACCGAGTCCCGTTCCAGCGATGATTATTCCTCGGTATTTCTTGTCGATTAAGAAGTCTATAATTTCTGGATTTATTCCTGGGAAAACGTAAAGTAGCGCTACTTTTTCTTCAAAAGTTGCATCAGCATACACATCTGAATGAGAATAAAGACCACGACGTTGGTAATCTTTTTTAAGGTATCTTATTTTCCCATCTCTAATATAAGCCACCGGGTGATCTCCAATTGTTCTAAAGGCATCTCTTCTGCTGCTGTGCATTTTACGCACACGTACCCCCCTATGAACTAAAGCAGAAGTGTCATCAAGGTTAGCATGCATACAGACAAGCACTTCAGCGACTTCTCCATGTGCGGCAAAGAGAACAGAGTTTATTACATTACTAGCAGCATCTGATGCTGGTCTATCACTACTTCTTTGAGCACCAGTGAAAACAACAGGTACTGGGAGATTATTAAGCATGAAGGAGAGGGCGGCTGCGGAGAACTGCATAGTGTCGGTTCCATGAGTTATCACGACACCAGTGTATCCAGATCGTAATTCTTTAGCCACTCTTTTAGCCATTTCAATCCAATATTTTGGCTGCATATCTTCACTAAATATATTGAAGAGCGTTATCGTGGTAATGTTTGCTATTGAGAAAATTTCTGGTATTGAGTTTGCTAGCTCTGTCGGCGAAAAAGCCGGTTTAACAGCACCCGTAGTATATTCTACTCGAGATGCTATTGTTCCTCCTGCTCCTATAAGTAAGATATTAGGTAGAGTGGGTTTGTGTAATAGTTCACGTTCTGGAATCTTATATTTTACTTCTTCCTTAGCTATAAATACTATTTCCCGGATTTTATTAACAGAGAACGCAATATTATATCCATTATTTAGTTTAACATAGATGTATTCGTCTGTATCGCGAGGAGCTGGTAATAACATGCCTTCAAGTTTTGTACCATCATTAAATACCATCAAAATTCTGGACCAAATTGGTATCTTAGCCTTTCTTAAGAAATCAGCAGCCTTTCCTACATAACCTTCTAGATCATCTAGCAAGAATCTCACCAAATACTATGTCATCCCACTATTAAGTTGTATGCGGGATTTTTCTGCAAATAAATATAACAGTTCTAACTCTATGATTGTATCGTATTACTGAGAAATTTCCTATTGATCTATGCCCCGTTGAGCTCTTGATCAACAAGTTTTAAAAATAGACGAGGATTTCCATAAGAATAGATAGTAACTAAATCAGGGGCCGTAGTCTAGCCAGGGAGGATGCCGGCCTGGGGCGCCGGTGGTCGCGGGTTCGAATCCCGCCGGCCCCACTATGCCCCGGTGGCCTAGGGGTAAGGGCGCCCCCCTGGTAAGCTACCTTACACCAGAAAGGGGGAGGTCGCGGGTTCGAGTCCCGCCCGGGGCTCCAAAATGTTGCGGGGGTTCCCGAGCGGACAAAGGGGCCGGTTATATAGGCCAGACAATAGAAGGGCTAGACTTAAGATCCGGTGGCGCAGGCCTTCGCGGGTTCGAATCCCGCCCCCCGCACCACTTTTCTTCACGCCTTAGCATTATGCGTATAGGAACGTGAGAGAGAATAAAATTAACGTGATAACGAGAGATACGGTTAAATGCAAAGTGGCGGTTTTTCTCTCAAAAGCAGGGAGAATGCTAAGGATCGAGTGCATGTAAAAAATAGAATATACTATTAGATGGCAAAGAAGAAGTATTGGCATAATAATTGCAATGCCTGAGAATAAACTAGTTAAAGAATGATCTCGGAGGAGCGTAGGGATGTTTATGTCTTGAATCTTAAAAAGCATCTTAGCTGTAAGACCCAATGTGGCTGAAAAAACGGAGGTTACTAAGTAAAACTTTATTTTTAAAGATCTTAAGGAAGAATAAAGTTCATTCTCAATCGATATATCTTCTAAAATCAAGTTAAAAAAGCTCTCAAGCATAGCAATTACATTTTCTGGATTTCTTTCATAAAAAAGCAGTAATAAGAGATAAGCTTGAAGAAGTAGGATCGAGCGGGCGTTATTTTTTACTTGCAGAAAAATGTTCTGAATGTATTCTTTATCTGAGGAGTACGTGAGGGGATTGCCGATTTCAGAGAAAATTTCATTAAGACATCGTATTAAGTTTCTTTTTTCTCTTAAACATGACATTAAGAGTAAAAGCTTATGAAGGTACAAGTAATCTTTTTCGGGTGTTTTTCTTCCTTCATTTTTAAAGGAATGAGGATTCATATCTTAAACCTCCAGTAAAAACCTCCTAGTAATATCTTGTGTCATTTGACGATGCATTTTCTGAAGGAAATGCAAATAAATAAGGGATCCAGAAATCTCGCACAAGAAAATTGCAAAAATGTACATATAATTGACAAGAAAAGCGAGTATAAGAAGAGAGAGAGGGGAGAATACTACTAAGAAGAACACTAGTTTTTCTCGTTCAGCTAGGAAATCTAGCAATTCTTTTCTAAATGTTAAGCTGGAACATAGTATCTCTCTACTAGTATTTACTAGTACATCTCTGCTCAGAGATATCTTTCTAAGACCAGATAAGAGAGCATCAGCAAAAAAAGTAGTGAGAGGATTTTTCAAAAAAATAATAGCCTCTAATAATTCACGCTCGTTATCGCATAAGAAGGGACTCCGTTTGATTTCAAGTTCCTCCACCAAGTTTAAAGGAAGCAATCTTAATGTTTCGTAATTCATATTAAGTGCGATCAGAATATACATAGGAAATGTGCTCATATCATGAAGAAAGCCCCTAATTTCTTTTGCGAACATATATGCCTTAACTAATGGATAATAAGAGGATAGGATGATAAGAAAGAGTGCGATTAAAAGAATTGTTGAAAAATCAAAAAAGGATGCTAGCATTCTCCACCCTGAATTATAAAGTTGCAAGCATGGGTGCAAGAGCTAGTAAGACTAAAACTGCTCCTTTTATGATTGTCTTTTTGCCACCTGTTTCATTATATCCGGTAGCCCACTCAATAGCCCCCCATAGAATCATTATACCCCCCACAAACATGGCGATGTAAATTAAGTAACTAAATACGAGCTTCAGAATTCTAATAATTAATTCTCCAAGAGAAGACCATGATGATAAATATGTGCCCAAGTCAGGGATCTCTGTATTATTGAATCCTAAAGGAAATATACTCTGAGAGAACTCTTCAGCGAGTTTCTCATATTGCTCTTCAACGAATTTTCTTATATTAGCTACTAACATTAGAATACCAGTAAAAATGATAATAGCCAGTCCTATTAATAATGCCTCTTCGGTCACAGGAGATCCTTTCTCATCTCTTATTAACTTCCTGAGTTTTTTTCTAATTTCAGCCACTACTCTTACCCCAACAAAACTTGGTAATCCCTTGACCGTCATTCTTGCAAAAACAAGTTCATCAGAGAATTTAAGATGACAAAAACTAAGAGTATTCTGAAAAAATAGTAGAAGACGTTTTATTCGATGGGTGAAATTCTCTTCTAAAGCTGCATCGCTTTATAGCTATAGTATTACATCGTATCCTCCATCCTATGCTCAAAGTAGCCATTATAGCGTAATATGAATGGTTAATAGAAGTAGGATATAAGAAAAGAGGAAGAAGAAAATTTAAAAAGAGTTCTTAGTGTCGTATAATATCTGGAGCAGAAAAAGTTACCTTAAACCTGCTCATTGTATTTCAAAAATCGGGGCGTAGCTCAGTTGCGGAGAGAGCGCCCGGCTGTAGAAGCGGCTCCTTAGGAGCCGCGCGCGCAGCGGGCGCTCTGACAGAGACCGGGAGGTCGCGGGTTCGACTCCCGCCGCCCCGACCAACTTTTCCCACCCACTTTATGATGGAATCACTGTGAAAAGAAGAAATATGCATAGATAATTCTCCCACAATGAATTTAACTATATGTTATCTTCGAGAGAATTTTCTCTGGATACAGCTACTATCACTTATTTTTTCTACCATTAGAGTGGAACTAAGAGGGATCGAATAAATTGAGCTGAAAAGGTGGCTCATTTGTTTGAAAGAGATAATACTGCAATAGTACTCGGTTGGAAAGAAAGGCTTTTCAATGATATATTAAAAAAACTACCACCGGAGAGCATGATAACTAAAATAGCTTTTGAAGGACCCAGAATCGTTATTTACTCTAAGAATCCTCAACTTCTTTTACTAAAACAGGATATCATAAAAAGTATCGCTAAAACGTATCATAAGAGAATATCAATAAGATCAGATCCTTCTGTAAGATTGAATAAGAAGGAGGCAGAAAGATTAATTTTAGAAATTGTTGGGGAAAGGGCTGGGGTCAAGAACATATACTTCGACGATATAACTGGTCAAGTATATATTGAGGCTGAAAAACCAGGGGTCGTTATCGGTCCAAAAGGCATAACTAGGAAACGTATTACTCTAGAAACCAGATGGGCACCAGTCATTGTCCGTGCACCACCTCTGGAATCAAACATTGTAAGATATGCCCGAAAGCTTAATGAAATAGCTTCATCAGATCGTAAAAACTTTTTAGAAGAGATAGGAGAGCGCATCCATAGACCATATATTCTCAGGAATAACAAGGTGAGAGTGACTATCTTAGGAGGGGGTAGAGAAGTCGGAGGAAATGCTTTTCTCATTCAGACTAGGGAAAGTTCTATTCTAATCGACGCGGGAATAAGAGTGGGTGCCTCTGAGCCAGGAGAAATCTTCCCGAAGTTCAATGTTCCCGAATTCTCGATTGAGGAGCTTGACGCTGTAATAGTAACTCACGCGCATCTTGATCATTCTGGAATGGTTCCTTACCTATTTAAGTACGGGTATAGAGGTCCAGTATATTGCACAGAACCAACTAAATATCTCATGGCGCTTCTTCAACGAGATTATGTTGAATTAGCTAGAAAAGAAGGGCGATTATCTCCGTACTCTTATACGGATATTGACAAGGAATTAATTCACACAATCACAGTAGAATATGAAGAAGTTAATGATATAGCTCCTGATATCCGGCTAACATTATATAACGCGGGGCATATCCTTGGGAGTGCTATTGTTCATATCCATGTGGCTGAGGGATTATATAATATAATTATAGCATCGGACATAAAGTATAGTGATACAAGATTGCTCGATAGAGCTGAAACAAACTTTCCAAGAGTTGAAACTCTAATTATAGAATCCACATATGGTGGGCCTAAGGATAAATTCCCTCCACGTGAGGTTGCTGAAAATGAGTTAATAAGCATAATTAGGCGAACAATCGAAAGAAAGGGGAAAGTATTAATTCCAGTACTAGCCGTTGGGAGAGCGCAAGAAATAATGCTTGTATTATATCATCACATTGTTAAAAAGAAATCATTGCCTGAGGTTCCCGTATATATCAGCGGAATGATCAGGGAAGCTGTGGCTATTCATACCGCTAGTCCAGAATTCTTATCTCGAAGATTGCGAGATAGGATTTTAAGGAAGAACGAGAATCCATTTCTCGCAGAATTTTTCATTACGGTTAAGGACTCTTCAGAAATAGCGGAAATTTGCGAAAGTTCAAGACCAGCCGTAATTTTAGCTACTAATGGAATGTTACAAGGAGGTCCTGTGCTGGAATTTCTAAAATATCTCGCAGAGAATGAAAAAAATGCACTCATATTTGTGTCATATCAAGCTCCAGGAACTCCTGGATGGAATATTCTTCGAGGAGCGAGGGAACTTGTATTTTATAACGAAGGAATAGCGAGAAAGACGCTTCTAAAGATGCAAGTTCATCACATCAGAGGTTTTTCTGGACACTCTCCGTTTCCAGAGCTACTAAAATTTGTCCAATCTATACGACCATTACCACATAGAGTTTTGGTTATTCATGGTGAAGAGAAAAAATGTGTGAAGTTTGCAGAGATCTGCAGGACAAATCTAAAATTAAACGCTATAGCACCTAATAATATGGAAACTATTAGACTAGTTTAACTACATAGCGATCTAAAAAGCTTTTTTATATCCCCGTTTCTAATTAGACATTAGGTAATATCTCTCCAGCCCGTAATCAAGAAGTGGTGGAGAAAAAATTTTAAGGCAAAGGATCCCCTTATAGTTTAAGAATTGATTATTAAGTAATACACTAAGAGGCTATATCTGCTAAAGATGCAATGGGAGAAGATAGCAATAGAATTGAGAATACAATACAGCTAACACATGCGGTGGGGGTAGCTCAGCTGGTAGAGCGCGGGACTGTGGATCCCGAGGTCGCGGGTTCGAATCCCGCCCCCCACCCCATCCAAATCTGGGTTTACCCACTCACTTGAATTAAACAACTGAACCACATTAAAGAGCTCGCCGCGGTAGCTCAGCTGGTAGAGCGCGGGACTTGTAAATAAGAATTCTCAAGAGATCCCGAGGTCGCGGGTTCGAATCCCGCCCGCGGCTCCATATCTATAATCATTTTTTCCTAAATTTCTCTAATTAATGACTTCGTGTACCTTATTTCACTATGAGAGCCCTCTTCTAACAATAACTATCTCATGGAGATGTCTTGTAAATCCGATTTTTTCACAAGGACTTAGAGCGATAATGAAAGAAGAGGGGATCTTTTTTAATCTTTCAGAATACTGTTTGTGATGTTGAGTAAAGAGGACTACCAAATATTTCGTTTCTAATCTCATCCACCGAGCGAGGGTACTTGGTGAGGATGCATTAAGAAGTTTTCTAATTAGGAATTCTTCATGTTGCGTTGCTACCACAACTATATCCGCGCTTATTATAGGTTCTGCTAAGGAAGGTTCTTGATCAATAGTCGGTTCAAAAAACACCATTCGGATTTTTCTCTTATGATCTAATACTCCTAGAGCTATTCTAGTAACATCGCTTTTAAGCCTTAAGAAAGTAATATCAAAGAAAGCAGTTAAAGAAAAGAGTTCTTCCACACGCAACCTATGAAGATTAGGCATCCTTATAGAAATATTGTGAGTGGAGGGAATAAGAACTCCTGCAGCTATCTTTGTCCATTCTAGTATTAGGGAGTGAGAAGTCGGAGTGGTAAATATGGCGAAAGAATCTCGGATCTGTAGAATAATGTCTTCATAACATCTCTTCTTTTTAAGCGACTGGAAAGTAGGCGGATTGACAACTCCAATTAATTCAGACCCATCAAAGAATGCAAATGAATTTGAGTTTAGACTCATGAGCAAAAGATATTTACTCATCTTAAACATCCTCATCTAAGATCAAATTACTATCAGGCTTAACGAAATTTTATGAGTAATGACTTAAGTCTGAAGCTTTAATAAGTTAAATAAGCGAGAGAGGCGGAGGATTCTGAATGTATGTGGCTATAGTATTGGGCACAGCTGGAAGTGGGAAGACATTATTCACTAAGGCTCTATCAGAGTACCTTGAAGATAAAAATCTAGACTATGCGGTTTTAAACCTTGATCCGGGGGTATTAGCGGAGAATCTTCCTTATTCGCCAGATATTGATGTTCGAGAGTTTATAAAAGCTGAAGAAATTATGAGAGAATACAATCTGGGACCAAATGGCGCTCTTATAGCATCCATGGATCTGTTAATGAATTTCATCCACGATTTGAGGCAGAAAATACAAGAACTAAAGCCGGAATATCTAGTGGTAGATACTCCAGGTCAAATGGAAATTTTTGCGTATAGACCATCTGGTCCCGCAATTGTAGAGAACCTTTTCCGATTTCCTGCAGCGCGTTGTGCGATTATTTACCTCTTTGATCCTTTTCTCTGCATATATTCCCCAAGTTCTCTTCTCAGTGTATTATTATTAGCGGAGAGTGTATATTGGAGATTTGAATTACCCATGATATCTGTATTATCAAAATCAGATCTGCTTGACCAAGATACATTGGAAAAATTAATTACAATGATAAATGACCCCGAAAAAATTGCAGTTTTTGAGGATGTTTTTCAGATAAAGCAAGACTTATCGCCTATACTTAGTGTTACTGACAAATTAGGGACAATTATTGCAAAAGAAGTAGTGCCTGTAAGTTCTATTACTGGGGAAGGAATTTTTGATGTTTTTTCTCTTCTCCTTAATACATGGTCCGTTACGGGATAATTTAGATTCATTCATAAATCTAATTAGTAAGGGCGATCCTTAAGGCCTATTAGGTAAGCAATGAGATTAGTAGCGGGATGTAGTACAAGAGTTAACACGATCAGTAATAAGATGTGCGTGAAGGGTAATGGGTAAAAGGGAATCGTTATAAACAGTGCTGTCAGCAAGAATCCTATCTGATCAATAACGGGAAAACTGCCACCTGGTGGTATATCGATTCTCCTCTTAATAAATGATCCAAGAAGATCTCCTATATGTGTCCCAATAGAGAGAAGAGTCGACCGTTTTAAGTTATCGATTAATGAAGCATTGGGGACGAAGGGAAGGAGAAATATCCCGGTTAAGATTCCACAAAGAATACCGGCCAATAATCCGCGTATAGTTTTGTGATCCCCAAAAATCCTCTTTCCATCAATAAAATTTTTCCCCAAATCTAATGGTTTTCCCCCACCAAATACTGTTGGAGAAGCATTAGCTACGTATGCCGGGAGAATATAAATAATTGACTCAATAAATATCTCTGTTAACGATGCCATGAATGATCACATGTCATTTTTTCTTTTTCTGCATAATTCTTTCTAGATACCTTTCGACACCGGCTTTCTTTCTCTTCTTTTTTGTTTCAATTTCTTTTAATTTCTTCTTCCTTAATAGTTTTGTTCTAACAATCTTTAGCGTCTTCGCAATTTCAATCAAGAGGCTATGTTTGCTCTTTCCTGGAATTTTTGGTATAATGATGCGTCCTTTTTTTTCAAACCAGTTGGCGGGATGTGCTTTATCCTTTTCTATTATCATGCCACCAATTTTTAGTAACTTGAGTGCCTCATGCAATTCCTCTAGACTAGGAGACTTGATGCAATATTCTAATCTTACTTTTCTTCCGAGCCTACGAGATAGTCTGTAGTCGAAATATTCTGGATAAATAATCCAATTTTCCAAATCTGGCATGTAAATAACCTACTTAAAAACATAGATACTGTCTCATAAAAGATGCTTAGCGCATATGCACTAATTTAACAATATTAATCCCTTATCCTTTAACGCTTTTGAATATTTAAGAATGTGAACCTGTTAGATTTCTTTTAATGGGAATTCAGCAATTGTAGAATAAATCGGTCCCTGCGGGGTTAAAGTGCTCCTTTTTAATCTGATACGCGAAACTATGATTGAGCCTATTTTTACACTCTCTAAATTACGCAAGATTCTCACAAGGTCACTACTGGATCTTTTTATCCTAGCAAGAGTGACATGAGGATGAAATTCTTTCTCATCGCCTTTAATTCCTACCTTTCGTAATTCATGAGTAATTTTATTAGCGATTCTTCTTAATGCTTCTCCGCCCTCCTTAATTCCTACCCATACTACTCGTGGCTTAGTCATTGTTGGGAAAGCGCCAATACCTTCTATGGAGATCTCGAATTGGACTTCATCTGCTAAGATTTTTTTAAGCACATTGCTTATCAAGTTCACGTCACTAGGAGAAATTTCGCCAAGGAATTTCAAGGTAATGTGAAAGTTTTCTGGTTCAACGAGTTTCATATGGGCGTTAGTATTTTTCAAATAACTCTGAATTTTAACTAACTTTTCTACAATTTCTTCCTGGGAGATATCTACAGCAATAAATGATCTCAACTCTCTCCCCTGATTTACATCCTACGCGAGTGAACCATATCACTAACAAATTATCGTACTATATAACCTTTCAAAATAACAGTTCGTTCATAAGCATTTTCTCGCACATCTTGGAAGAAATTAAAATATTAATCATGCATAATTACAGAATTTTTTCAAATTTTCCAAATATTCGAAACTATGTAGAATCTCAAGATTTTGCGAATTATCGAAAAATTTATAATAGAAAATTAGTATATAATCTCTATGAAATCCTTTCCAATGGTGTTTTCGCTATGCCAGCCGAGGAAAAACACATGCCCTTACAACCTATTAGGAGATACATGGAGAAAGGTATCGGGACTAAGGAGATAAGAATCTCTGCCGAGGCGGTTGAAGGCCTTAGAAATATTCTAGAGAACCTAATCGTTAGAATATCAAGCCTAGCTAAAATGCTAGCTGAAGCAGATAAGAGAAAGACAATAAAGAAGGAGGATATTGAGAGAGCGTTTACTCAGTACTTCCTCAAACCATAAGTACTTTAGAGTACTTCCAGCGGAACAGTAAAATATCTTATTTCCTTTTTTTCGTTATTTTTGTTAAATCTACCCTAATTACTGAACCACGAGGATTTTCTTCTTTCCATATTATGCCTTGATAAGAATAAATTTCCACATTGAGGTCTTTCCAACATCCGGGAACGAGTCCTGCTTTAATGCATAAATTATCTAGAAACTCTTCTACATTCCACCCGTATTCTACTGGCACTTGAGGTAAAAGTGTACCAGAGAAGGGTCCGTATCGAAGTACTAAACCATCACGTCCGATAATGATCTTTCTAAGATAATCTTCGGGTTTTTTCACTTCAATTTTTTGAGGCGGTGTAAGGACAGTAACCTCGACTATAATTTTGTCTAATTCATCTTTTGAAAGAGGCGGGAAGCGGGGGTCTTCAACAGCGGCTGCAATAGCTACTTCTATTACTGTTTCAACTAATGGTTTAACGGGGATAATGTAGCCTATACAACCACGTAGTTCCTCGGAACCATTAACAATTTTATTAAGTGTTACAAATGCTCCAGCTTTCTTAAAGAGTTTCTTAGGTGTATCTTTGGGTGGAGCAATTTTCTCTTTCCTAAGAATAAATTCTTCTATTGCTTTTCTAGCTAAACGCACTAGGAAAATACCATCTGAATCGGTAAGATCATTAATCGATAGGGTCATTCTTAATAACCTCCAATGACTCATTAGTGAGTCTTTCCATAAATCGAGGAAACAAAAACATTTAGCCCATTTTGATTTATAGAAATGTCACAAAAAAATGCTTTTCCCTGATAGATTATCCGTGGTGATTATGATAGATAGAAGAGTATATTTGGTTCTCGCAGACGCCTCTCTCGAAACGATACCTCCTTCCTTATGGCCTGATCCTATAATTAGAAAGCACTCGAAAAAGAAGAAGAAACATCCTAAGTACATCATTTTGGATTCTCTTTATCATGGTTCCGCAATAGTTAATTCTAAACTAGAAGACAAGGAGAAACGAGGAAGACCAGATATAGTTCACCAAGCTCTTTTACTGGCGCAAGACAGCGAGCTTAATAACGCAGGGTTTCTTAAAGTATACATTCACACGATTCGGGGTAATGTAATAATTGTTAAGCAGAATGTTAGGCCTCCAAGAAACTATTTACGATTCATTGGATTAATGGAGCAATTATTTGAACTAGGCCGTGTACCGCCAAGAGGAGATCCACTAATTTCTATATCTGATAAGTCAATAGGGGATATCATAAATAGCTTAGAGAATCGCTTTGTAGTAGGTTTTTCTAGGCGTGGACGAAGAATATCTTCTCTTAAAGATTTTTTGAGCAGAATAATAAATGGGTACAAGAATCTAGTAATCGTGATTGGAGCGTTTCCTCATGGTTTTTTCTCAGAAGAAATTCTTGCCATAATAAATGACTTAATAGCTCTCTCAGATAGACCCCTAACAACTAATTATGTTCTCTGCCGAGTCATATCAGCTCTTGAAGAAATTCTCATTTCTCCCTGATTCTTAATATAAAAGCTTCTTACTCATATAGGGCCCTTCAAGCCTATAACCGAACTTTCGATAATACTCCCGAACACCGATACCTGAAATAATAATAATTTTTTGTGCATCGTAATCCTCTACAGCGATTTTCTCTGCCATTTGCAATAATTTAGCACCAAACCCCCGATGCTGCCATCCATTACTTCTTCGCATTCCTATAGGAACTAAAGAACCGTAAACATGGAGTTCTCTAACAATCATCGTATTTTCGTCTATCTCGGGTCTGTGAGCATATTCAGACGGTTTCCTAAGACGTAGAAAACCTATAATAACATCATTCTTTATGTCCTCATAGGATAAAAAGAGTTCTTCCCCTTGGGAAGCCTCATATTTACGGATAATGAATCTTACGTAATCCGGATTTACCTTAATGCCCTCCTTATGCTCTTTTAAGCCTACTTCCCTACATCTAATGCATCTGCATCTCCATCCTCTGGTTAACATATATCTTTTGACCACGTCTCTAAGATGCCCAACGCTATATCCCGCGAGTACAATTTTAACAGGAATATCTCTCTGAACTCGCTGGATACGTACCCATGGAGGAATAAACTTCTTAATCTCAGCAATTATTCGAACTAACGTCTTCTCCGAGTAAGGTTCATAATCTCCTCGCTTCCACATTTCATAAAGTTCGGTTCCCTCTATCACGGCAGTTGGATAGATCTTTAGCATATCTGGACGAAAATCGGGATCTATAAAAAGTCTTTTAAAAGAGTCAAGATCTCTTTTAGGATCAGGAGGAGGAAGATTAAGCATCATATGGGCAACAATCTTAAACCCAGCATCTTTAGCAATTCTAAAAGCACGCCGAACTGTTTCAACATCATGCCCCCTCTTAATGAATCTTAAAACCTCATCATCTAGAGTTTGAATACCAATCTCAACTCTCGTCGCACCATAGAAAAGCATCTCATCAACATGTTTCTCCATACAATAATCCGGGCGAGTCTCTATAGTTAGCCCAACAAGCCTATACCTAGAGGTCTCCAACATACGCTTTAATTCTTCAAGAGAAGCATTGGGGAAGCGCTTACCAAGGATGCCCTCGTAAACCCCTTTAATAAAGGACTCTTTATATTCCCTTGGAGCAGCTAGGAAAGTCCCACCCATAATTATGATCTCAATCTTTTCCGGCACATGACCAATAGTTTCTAATTGCTTAATTCTACCCCTAACTTGTAAGAATGGATCATAATTATATTGAAAAGCACGCCTAGCCGCGGGCTCGATACCAGTATAAGACTTTGGAGATGGACGCCTGGCATTTATACCCCCTGGGCAATAAATACACTTTCCAGGACAAGGCAGTGGTCTAGTCATAACAGCTACTACAGCTACTCCCGATAATGTTCTTACGGGCTTTATTTTGAATAGATCCCTAAACTTCTCCCTTAACTCATCAGGTAGGTACCGTAAGAGTTCATAATCTCTAGGAATACGGGGCAACCGATACTTCCTACTTAACGAAATCTTAAGGAACTGCAAGGTCTTCTTATCCCAACTCCCTCTACGCTCTAATTCCAATAATAGCTCAGTAACGAAGCGCGTTAGTACTTCTTCTTGTCCCTTAGTCCCTAAAAACGCTCTTTCTGAATCAACATAAGGCATCTTCAAAACACCATTAAAGCATCTAAAACAAATGACATGCCCCAATAAATAACAAAAATATGTAGCCGACACGAAATAACTCTACAAAGCTATGCATAAATTATATGACGAAGTAAGGCATCCATGTCAGTAAGATTTATAAGTTATAAGTAACACCAAAAGATACGATACTAGCAGAAAACATCTAAGTAAAATTTATAAAACACATCAGAACAATACCAATCATTAGCCCCCAAATGGGGGCAAAAAGGACAAGGGGCAACCCCGGAGGTAAAGGCTGCCGGGCAAGACGGCGGGTGGTGGATGGCTCGGCTCGGGACGCCGACGAAGGGCGTGGCAAGCTGCGATAAGCCCCGGCGAGGCGCAGGCCGCCGTGGAGCCGGGGATCCCCGAATGGGACCTCCTGCCCGGGCCTAATAAGCCCGGGCGCCCCGAAAGGGGCGGGAACCCCCCGAAGTGAAACATCTCAGTAGGGGGAGGAAAAGAAACCAAAACGGGATGCCGGGAGTAGGGGCGACCGAAACCGGCAGAGCCCAAACTGAACCGGATGGGGCGACCCATCCGGGATGTGGGGTTGCAGGGCGTCCCCATATGTAGTCTCCCTCGGCGTAGCCGAACCGCCTGGAATGGCGGGCCGTAGAGGGTGACAGCCCCGTAGGCGAAGCCGAGGGAGACTACGGGGGCGCTCCTGAGTAGGGTGCGTTGGATTTCGCGCCCGAAGCTGGGGGCCACCAGCCTCCAAGGCTAAATACGTCCCGAGACCGATAGCGAACTAGTAGGGTGACCGAAAGCTGAAAAGAACCCCGGAAGGGGAGTGAAAAGAGCCTGAAACCACCCGCCTAAAGCACGCGCGGCCCGAAAGGTCGAAGCCCCCCGAAGGAAACCCGGGCGACCGGGGAGTACGAGGGGGGTGGATCAGGGTCGCGCGGTCCGTCTGGAAACACGGCCCGGGGAGTTGCTCTCCGCGGCGAGTCTAAGCCGTAATGGCGAAGGCGTAGCGAAAGCGACAGCCCGTAGCCGGGTTTAAAGCCCGGTGATGGGCGGGGTCTGAAAGGGCCCGTAGCCGCGGGGAGCAAACCGGAAACCGAGCGATCTAGGCCCGGCCAGGGCGAAGCTCGGCGTTTGCCGAGTGGAAGCCCGAAGGGGTGCTGGGGCACAGACCGCTCCCATGAGCCGGGCCTAGGGGCGAAAGACCAATCTAGCTCGGTGATAGCCGGTTCCCGCCGAAGTGGCGCCCCAGGCCAGCCCCGCCGGAGGCAGGTGCCGCGGTAGAGTTACAGATGGGAGGTGGGCCGTCCACGCGACGGTACCGCCTCCTGTCTGACTCCGAATGCGGCACCGCCGTAGATGGCGGGAGACGGGCTCCGGGGGGTAAGCTCCCGGGCCGAGACGGGGACAACCGAGACCGCGGTTAAGGCCCCTAAGCCCCGCCTAAGTGTAAATCCAAAGGGCGTCCCGCGGCTAAGACAGCGGGGAGGTAGGCTTAGAAGCAGCCATCCTCTAAGGAGTGCGTAACAGCTCACCCGCCGAGCCGCGGGGCCCCGAAGATGGACGGGGCTAAGGCGGGCGCCGATACCGCGGGGCACCCCGAGAGGGGTGATCCGGTAGGCGGGCGTCCCCGTGGGTAAAAAGCCGGGCCGAGAGGTCCGGTGGACCCGCGGGGAACGAGAATCCCGGGGGGAGTAGCAGCATAGTCGGGTGAGAATCCCGACCGCCGGAGGGGCCAGGGTTCCCCGGCACTGATCGTCAGCCGGGGGTAAGCCGGGCGCTAAGGCCGGCCCCAATTGGAGCCGGCCGAACGAGAATCCGGTTAATATTCCGGAGCCGCGCGGGTAGGATCGCGGCAACGCAAGCCCTGCTCCCGACGGCTTGGGGTAGGGGGCCCGGCGCTGTCGCGCCGGCTAACTGGCCGAAGCCCGCTGAGAACCGTAATGGTGAGAGGCGGGCGAAGGCAGGAATGGCCGCCCGTTTTAGGGCGGTGCCCCCGATCCCCAGGCCCCCTGAAAAGGGAGCAGGGAAATCCGACCCCGCGCGCCCGTACCGAGAACCGGGACAGGTGCCCCTGGGTGAGAAGCCCCAGGCGTGTCGGGTTACGGGGGGCTAGGGAACTCGGAACCAATGGCCCCGTAACTTCGGGAGAAGGGGTGCCTGCGGGCGTGGAGCCCGCAGGTCGCAGTGACTAGGGGGTCCCGACTGTTTAATAAAAACATAGCGGGCCGCTAGGCCGTAAGGCTGGGTACGGCTCGTGAATCCTGACCCAGTGGGGGTCGGTGAAACCCGGGTCCAACCGGGCTAAGCCCCCCCAAACGGCGGGAGTAACTGTGACTCTCTTAAGGTAGCCAAATGCCTTGCCGGGTAAGTTCCGGCGTGCATGAACGGACCAACGAGGGCCCCACTGTCCCAGCCCCCCGCCCGGCGAATCCACGGCCCAGTGAACAGTCTGGGCCCGCCCGGCTGGGAGAGAAGACCCCGTGGAGCTTCACCGCAGCCAGGCGTTGCGGTTTCGCCGGCCGTGCAGAGTGTAGGCGGGAGCAATGAATCTGGGGCTCTGGCCCCAGAGGATGCGCCCATGGAACACCGCCCACGGTTGGCGAAACCGCTAACCCGAGGAGGGGACAGCGCCTGGTGGGCGGTTTGGCTGGGGTGGCACGCCCGTGATAAGAAATCACGGGCGCGCAAAGGTCGGCTCACCCGGGACAGAAACCCGGGGTAGAGGGCAAGGCCAAAAGCCGGCCTGACTGCGAGCCTCACTACGGGGCTCGCAGGGGGGAAACCCGGTCCTAGCGATCCGTCGTGCCCCCACTGGTGGGGGCCGGCGGTAACGGAAAAGTTACCCCGGGGGTAACAGGGTCGTGGCGGGCGAGAGTTCACATCGACCCCGCCGTTTGCTGCTCCGCTGTCGGCTCTTCCCACCCTGGCGGTGCATAAGCCGCCAAGGGTAGGGCTGTTCGCCCGTTAAAGGGGATCGTGAGCTGGGTTTAGAGCGTCGCGAGGCAGCTCGGTCTTCTCCTGCCGGGCGCGCTGGCCGCCTGAGGGGAAGGTCCCCCTAGTACGAGAGGAACAGGGGGCCGGGGCCTCTGGTCTACCGGCCGTCCGACAGGGCGTGCCGGGCAGCTAAGCCCTAAGGGTTAACCGCTGAATGCATCTAAGCGGGAAACCCGCCCCAAGACGAGGCGGCCGCTTAGGGCCCCCCTAAAAGAGGGGCTTGATAGGGCGGGGGTGTAAGGCCCAAGGCCGTTAAGGCTGAGGGCCTTAGCCTGCCGCCACTAAAAGCCCGAGCCCGGCAGCCGCCTACTCCGGGGTTGCCCCACTTTTTCTGACTTACTTTGGTGTTTCTATGCTGTTGTTGGTTGATCCTTACTATGATGGTCTAGGTTTTCGGGTTGCTAAATCGTTGAATGTGAAGCTGGTTTCTTTGGTTCACAAGGTCTTTCCTGATGGGGAATCCTATTTCCGTATTGTTGATGATGTTTCTGGAGAAAAAGTTGTTTGTCTTGTCTCTGTTTTTCCTGAGCAAGATAAGGGGGTTTTGAGAGCTATTTTTCTTTCACGTACTTTAAAGGAACTTGGTGCAGAGAAGGTTATTATTGTTTTCCCGTATTTTCCTTATGCTAGACAAGATAAAAGATTTCTTCCTGGTGAGTGCGTTTCCGCACGTATTGTTGCTGAGGCTGTTTTTTCTGCTGGTGCTGATTATATTGTTACCATTGATGTGCATTCAGAGGATGTTTTCAAGCCTTTTGGTTCTCGTTTTATTAATGTTAGGGCTTCTGAGGCTTGGGCTGGGTATATTAAATCTGTGTATAACCTCGAGGATGTTTTCTTAATAGCTCCTGATAAAGGTCGGATCAATTATATTGGTTCTATAGCTTCCCTTCTTGGTGTACCTTATAGTGGTTTCGAAAAGGTTAGGGATCTCATTACTGGGGAGATAAAGAAGCATGAGCCTATTGATCCCAGAATGTTTGAGGATCTTGTTAATAGTAAGAGGATAGCTATCTTGCTTGATGATATTATAAGTACTGGAGGCACAGCTGCTAAAGTTGCTAAGAGATTAAGGGAAGAGTTTGATGGCAGGATTATTGCTGGTTTCACTCATGGCCTATTCCTTCCTGGGTCTGTAGAAAAGCTAATCAAAGCTGGTGTTGATGAAATAATTTCCACGGATACTGTTAAGAATTCGTTTTCTAAGGTTACGGTTGCGGATTTAATCGCTAACACCATTAGAAAACTAGTATGACTCGGTTTAAGATAAATATACTCAAGAAACTCTTCTTGCTGGAGAGAAAGATTTAATAATCATGAGGATAGAATTAGTAAAGAAATTCTAGTGGGGATACCTGCTCATCATGGGCCGGTAGCTCAGCCAGGAAGAGCGTCGGGCTTTTAATAGATTAGATAATTCCTGCTAGAAGAAACCCGAAGGTCGCGGGTTCAAATCCCGCCCGGCCCACCAATTCTCCTCCACAAAGAAGTTTCCAAGTAACCGTGATTTTTTTATACTTATTCTTTCTCAAGAATATTTTTCATCTGTTAGGTAGTCCCCTAACTAATAGATACTCATTAGGGATTATTCTTAGGTGTAGGAAATGTCTCTCTCAGATCCAGTAATGCGGGAGATAGCTAAGAAGGCTCTTCTTGATTATAAGATTTGCATGAATTGCTATGCTAGAAATGCTCCTACAGCTAAGAAATGTCGAAGATGTGGTAGTAAGAGGCTCAGACCGAAGAAGGCTAAGAGAACAGCTAAGAGATAGGTGAATTGTCATGGGTGTGTATCACAAACCAGTTAAGCGGAAACCAACGGGTGGTCTTAAGAGACCCTTTTCTCAAAAAAAGAAGAGACATATTGGGAGATTTCCAACAGAGACTAAGATTGCTGCCGAGGATGAGGAGGAAATTCGTAAAAAAATACGTGTGAAAGGTGGTAGTATTAAAGTAAGATTATACAAGGCGAAATTTGCAAATGTTCTAGACCCTGAAACTGGTTCCTTTAAGAAGGTAAAGATAATATCTGTTATTGAGAATAGAGCTAATAGAGAGTATAAGAGAAGACAGATCATAACTAAGGGTGCTATAATTTTGACGGAAATTGGGGAAGCAAGGGTTACTAGTAGACCGGGTCAAGATGGGGTGATAAATGCGATTCTCATCAAGAAGCATGAGGCGGGGTGAGTTGATTGAGTGCTAAAGTGATAGGTTTAGAGGGGGTTATCGTTAATTTCAGGATAGGTAACAAAAGTCCTCGTTGGCGGCAAATTATTGTGCGATTTGATAATCTCCCCCCTGGTATAAAGCCTGATAATCTGATAGGTAGAATCGTAGAGATTAGATGGAAGAATAAGGTGTTCAAGGGCAGGATATACAAGAAGCATGGTAGGAAGGGTTTGAGAGTAGTGTTACAGAAAGGATTACCTGGTCAAGCCTTAGGAAACGCTAAGGTTGTCATTGTTAAGTAGTATTTTTGGTTAATAAGAGAACCATTATTTTTTCAAAAAAGAAGCTTCTATAAGCTTCTATTTTCACTCTAAAACCCCTACTACGGGCATAGTTTATGATTTTTTCGGGTTTTGTGAGTGTGGAGATTACTATAAGAATCTTACCGCCTAGCCTTAGCTTGTTATGGCTTTGTCTAATAAACTCTAATGTTATTTCATATCCGTATTTTCCTCCGATGAGGGCTAACTTTTCATATGGTTTTAGTAAGTAATCATATTCATCTGACGGTAGATATGGAGGATTAAAAAGCACCATGTCGAAGCGCAAATTTGAGAAGGGACCAAAGAAATTTCCTACAGCTAGATTAAGGGAGACATTATTTTTAATAGCATTCCTATAAGCACACTCTATGGCTTTCTCTGATACATCTGTTCCGTATACTATTGCTCCTTTTTTTGCTAATAGCACAGCAATAGCTCCAGTACCAACACCTATTTCAATAATTCTCATACCTGGCTTTACGTATTTTAGAGCAGACTGAGCTAGAAGTTCCGTATCCTCACTAGGAGGATACGTCTCGGGACAAACAATTATAGGTATGCCAAAGAAATCAATTTCCTGCATATCCCCCTAACCTTTCTAGGATGGCTTTGAGTATTTCATTGTGAATATTTCTGCGAATATTCTCTGGAGTATTTCTATTAATCCAGTAAATCTTAGTATCGTTTCGTCTTCTTATTTCATTAAGCAATGGATGATTATAACTTGCATGAATAATGCCTAAGATTACCTTGTTACTATCTAATAGTAATTTAACAACGCGAGAAAATTTTGGAGATACGAGTTCCATTTTTCCTATTTCATCGATTATAACAACTTGTGAATTATCCACTAAGGCTTCTTCGAGTGCTTTTACTCCTATTTCCTCTAAATCCTGCAGATTCACCCTATATTTAGAGATTTTAGGCCCCTTTCTCACCTCAATACTAGCTAGAATTCCTTCGCGTCCTCTCTTCAAGTCAATTATCTTGAATCCCCATCTAAAGCCGTGTCTCCTTACCTCAGGACACATTATTCCAGCAATTCTTACGTTATACTCTTTTAATGAGCTCATAATTTGCATAAGTAAGGTTGTTTTACCAGACCTAGGAGGGCCTGTTAAGAAGAAGTTCTTGAGCGCGGTAATAGAACCAGTTACTTTCTTATCAAATATATAGCGATTCACTTTTAATCCCTATCGAACTATCTTTATTACTAGCAAAACTCCATAAAAGTTAAACAAAATTATATTTCAATAAGTATTCAACTGGGTTATACTCTATGAAGGAAATGAAGGAGCCTGATTTAATTTCTATTATATGGTCTTATCTCAGAAAGCAAAAGAATGGGGTTTCTTTAACCGAAATTTATGAAATGGTCGAAGAATTAGGTTTCAGCTCTAGAGAAGCAAGCCTTGCACTAGAGACTCTACATCGGCTTTACCTAATAGAATATGACAACGATTATCAAGGAAAAGTGGTTGTAAAGAAGAGATCAATATTCAATAATGCACTTGAATCATTTCCCTGCTTATCATGTGAACATCTTTATGAGTGTTATGTAGGAGGGTCTCTATACGCACCAGAAAAATGTCCATATCTAGATTACTGGTTCCGGCAATTCCGGTACCACAAAGTCAAAATTCCAATGATAAAAGGCTGAGGGACATTTTGGTGAGAATTTTTGGTGGAGTTTCTTAGAGAGACAGTAGTTGTTGATAATTTACATCTCCGAAAAATTAGAGAGGGAAAGACGGAAATCTTTGTGCCTGATCCCTTTTATTATGTTAAGAAGAAAAACGAATATATGCCTACCTCTCTCCCGGTTTTTTATAATCCAGTTATGGAAGTCAATCGAGATCTCTCCCTTCTCGCGATTAAAGCTTACATGGATTTATACTGGCAACCAAAAAAAGAGGATGAAAGAATCCTATATATAGAGGCTCTAGCTGGAACTGGAATCCGTGGCTTTAGAGTGTTAAACGAGATAAAGAATCCTAAAGTGAAAGTTTTGTTGAATGATATAAACAAGCTAAGCATAAAGATAATGAAATTTAACGCATCCTACCTAAAAATAGAAAGTGATTTAACCATTACAAACTATGATGCGAACTATCTATTCTTACGTCTTAGAAACACGGGCATGATACCAGATATAATTGAAATTGATCCATATGGATCACCAGCGCGCTTTATTTTTAATGCTGTACGATGTATAAAAGGGAAAGGTGGGTTATTATTAGTCACTGCTACAGATACAGCACCATTAGTTGGAAAATTCATAGAAGCAGCTATGAGGAAGTATGGCTGTTTTCTCGTGAAAAGCCCCTTCTCCAAAGAAATGGCTGTGCGTGCGCTGATATATTTCATAGGACGTGAAGCTAGTATTCTGGCTAGAAGAATAGTTCCGCTTTTTGCAATTTTTTCTCATCATTTTATTAAACTAGCTTTATTGGTTCTCAGAGGAAGAAAGGAAGCTGATAAGTTCTGGAAGGAAATTGGGTGGGTATCTTTCTGTAACATTTGTACTCAGTTCTACTTTAGTAAAGGATTGCAGAACAGACCAAGAGAACTCTGTGAAATGGAGGAACATGGATTAACAGAGATTATAGGTCCTTTGTGGCTTGGGAGGATATTTGAAGAGGAATTTTCAAGGGAAATGTTAAAGAAAATAGATGAATTGAGTGTAAATCCAAGGAATGCTAAGTTAATTAAAAGAATCTTTGAGTGGGAATTAGAAGCAATAGACATTCCTTTCTTTTATGACTTACAGGAAATTGCGAGGAGATTGCGAATGTCGATTCCTTCTATTAATTCGGTGATTAACTCACTTAAAAGCAAGGGCTACAAAGCTTCTCGGACGCATTTTAATCCGAGGGGAATAAAAACAAATGCGAAAGTACGAGATATTGTAATTCTTCTTAAACATATGGTTAATCAGTGAGCATTGTTAAAGGGTTTGTATGAGACACATGTTTGCTAGTTTCAAATATTTGGTGACTCTCTCGAATGAAAGTAAACCATAACCATTAATTAGCTTCGAGAACTTTCCCAGTAGTTGATTTTTTCCACAAAGTCTTAGGCGAATATGATGATGAGAATAGAAATTCCAAAAGATATCAAAATGCCTGAAGAGTTGAGGAGTTACTTCTTAGACATAATTAGAAAGGTAACAGCAGCTTATGAAGTCGCCAGAAAAGCCAGAGAAAAAGGTTTTGATCCCCAACCATTTCCGGAAATAAAGATTGCTACAGATATGGCTTCACGAGTAGAGGCAATGATAGGTCCTCCGGGAATTGCTAAGAGAATTAGAGAACTTCTGAATGATGGAAAGGAAACTGAAGAAATAGCATTCATAATTGCCAAAGAGATTGCAGAAGGAAAATATGGAATAGAAAACTTAGAAAAAAGAGCAGAACAAGCAATAAAAACAGCCACAGCAATTCTCGTTAATGGGATTACAGCAGCTCCCCTAGAAGGAATTACTCAAGTGAAGATAAGAAAAGATGGACATCTTGCAGTGTACTATGCTGGACCAATAAGATCAGCAGGTGGGACAGAAACAGCGTTAACAATAGTTATAGCAGATTATGTAAGACAAGTTTTAGGTTTGCCTCCTTATAGGGCATCAGATAGGGCAATTGAAAGATTTGTAGAGGAAGTAGTTCTATATAATAGGCATTCTAATCTCCAATATCCTGTAGATCGAGAGAAAATAATTTATGTATTAAAGCATCTCCCGATTGAAGTGACGGGTGAGGCTACTCTCGATGTTGAGGTCTCAGGGCCTTATAGAAATTTGCCAGACATAGAAACCAGTAAGGTACGAGGAGGAGCTGTATTAGCTATAAATGATGGATTAATCGCTAAAGCAAAAAAAGTACTTAAGATAATTGAGAGATGCAAGATCTCTGGTTGGGAGTGGTTAGAGGAATTCGTACTGAAGGCTAATGCATTAGAACATGATGGAAATAAAAATGAGAATGAGAGAGAAATTTCTCCTGATTATACTTATTTGAGCGATGTAATCGCTGGAAGACCTGTGCTTTCTTCTCCATCAGCGATTGGTGGATTCAGATTAAGGTATGGAAGATCAAGAAACACTGGATTAGCTGCAGTCGGAATTCATCCCGCAACGATGTATATCTTAGACGAATTTTTGGCTATTGGCACGCAGATAAAAACCGAGAGACCCGGCAAAGGAGCTGTGGTATTGCCCGTAGACTCTATAATGCCCCCTTTAGTAAAGCTTAAAGATGGGTCTGTTGTTTTTGTTCGAACGGTAGAGCAAGCTAAAGAGATTAGGGGTAAGATAGAAAAAATTCTCTTTCTAGGAGATATCCTAATAGCTATCGGAGAATTCTTAGAAAATAATCATGTAATTCTACCATCTCCCATCGTAGAAGAATGGTGGGAACAAGAATTAGAGGAAGCACTAAAAGAGAGAAAATGGAATATAGAAGGAATGAGCCTATCCGACATTATAGCTAAGGCAGAAAGAGATGCCACCTTTGCTTTGCTGATATCAGAGAAATTAAAAATTCCTCTTCACCCACGATGGGTATATTTCTGGAGAAATATCACTGGATACGAAGTTGTATTGCTTAAGACGGCAATCGAGAAAGCTTGGGATAATGAGTTAGAATACAAGGAGAACATAAAGGAAATTCTGGAAAAACTTTTCATAGAACACTACATTAAGGATGGAAAAATTGTTCTGAATTCTCAAGATATGATTTTACTTAAAAAGCTTTTAAGGAGAGTTCCTGAGAACGTAAGTTCAATTAAAGATGGACTAGATGCTGTGAGGAAGAGCGGCATTGATATAAGGGACAAATACCCCGTATTCATAGGTGCGAGAATGGGGAGACCAGAAAAAGCTAAAGAGAGAATGATGAAGCCGCCGGTTCACGTTTTATTTCCGATTGGTAATATAGGATCGAGATCTAGATCAATCATTAGAGCTGCAATAAATAAACAAAAAAGTAAAATTGAAGCAGTTAGTAAATACTGCAAACGCTGCAACATTTATACATACGAGAATAAGTGTCCCGAATGCGGTAATAGAACAGTAATCATTTATCGTTGTCCTAGATGTGGGAGAGAAGCTAGTGAAGAGCAATTGTGCCCAAAATGCGGTATCAGAATGGTACCGTATAGATCGTATACAATAGATATTGCTAAAGTCTTACAAAAGGCTACAACAAGACTAAAAGTCCCTACTCCGAAGGAATTAAAAGGAGTTATAGGATTGACGTCTGGAAAAAAGATACCCGAGCCCCTTGAAAAGGGAGTTCTTAGGGGTCGTCATGGATTATATGTATTTAAGGATGGAACTATAAGGTTTGATGCAACCGATATACCCCTTACGCATTTCAAGCCAAAAGAAATTGGTGTTTCTATAGAAAGGTTAAGAGAATTAGGATATACGCATGACATTTATGGTAAACCTCTCATAGATGAGAATCAGATTGTAGAGCTTAAAGTACAAGATATAATTATTAATGAAGATGCTGCGGAATACTTGGTTAGGGTAGCTAAATTTGTTGATGAGCTTTTAGTGAAATTTTATGGCCTGGAACCTTTTTACAATATAGAGACTAAAGAGGATCTCATTGGACATTTAGTCATAGGATTAGCTCCTCATACTTCAGCGGGAATCATAGGTAGAATTATAGGATTTACAAAGGCTAGGGGTACATTTGCGCATCCATACTGGCATGCTGCTAAGAGACGAAATTGTGACGGAGATGAGGACGCTATAATTTTGCTATTAGACGCGCTAATAAACTTCTCAAGAGAGTATCTACCCAAGACTCGCGGAGGTATGATGGACGCGCCACTTGTTGTCACAGTAATCCTGAACCCACTAGAAGTTGATAGCGAAGTTTATAACATGGATGTTATGGAGAAGATCCCCCTCGAGTTTTATAGAAAGTCCCAAGACTTTCCAAAACCAGACGAAGTGGAAGAGCTTATAATGAATGTAGAAAAGAAACTTGGAAAGCCCGAACAGTATTATGGATTTTACTTTTCTCACAATACATCTGATATTGCTTGTGGGCCTACTGTAACGTCTTATAAGGCCTTAAAATCCATGAAGGAGAAGATAAAAAGGCAATTTTCCCTCATGGAGAAAATTCAAGCAATAAATATTACGGAAGTATCGGATAAGATTCTGGAGGCTCATTTGTTCCCAGACATCATGGGTAACTTAAGGGCTTTTGGAACACAACAGTTTAGGTGCACGTCATGTAATACCCGTTACCGCAGGCCACCATTAATGGGCAAGTGCACAAAATGCGGAGGAAAGATCATACAAACAATTTTCCAAAAAACAGTGCTCAAATACGCTCCCGTTGCAAAAGAACTGCTGTCGAGGTACGGAGCAAGCCCTTATAATTCACAAAGATTCACTGTTTTTCAAGAAACGGATCTACTTTTATTCTCGGTCTCTAGTAGCGGTGATATAGAAGGCATGCTTAATCAATTAGCTGAAAAATATGATCAAGACTTGTCGGATATTGAGGGAGAAGTGGTACGTGGCAGAAAAATTATTTCATTAGATGAATTTTTCTAGTAATGGGGCTAAAGAATGGCTCGAAAAAAATATTTTGATTCTCATTTAATCCCCTCTAAGGAGAATTTTCTAGAGTTAATCTTTTTTGCACATCATTTAGGTTTTAGTGGCGTAGGAATCTCGATTGAGAAATTTATAAGTGACATGGAGACAGAACAGTTAAGAGATTTCCTTAGAGGGCATCTTCAAATTTTAAAGAATAAGATCCACCTAATATTCTTCATTAAACTCCCAAAGGTCTCTTCATTAGATGAGAAACTCATAAATTTTTTCCAAAAGGAGAACATTCCATATATCACTTTCTTTGTACCAAAGGACGAGAAAAACTTTGAGCGAGCTCTAAGAGCAAGAGATATAACCGTGATAAGCGCTGATATATCTTTCCTCTCTGAGATCCTCGCAGAAAAGCATATTAATTTAATAAAGCAGACCAAGTTTTCATTCCTGGAAATTCGTATTAAAAAACTTCTTGAATTAAAACCACCAGAAAGGGCTAAGATTTTTGGTCTATTTAGAAGGAAGGTAAAACTCTTTGAAAAGGTTAATGAAAGAATATTATTCGGTAGCGGAGCCGAAGATATTTTTCAACTAATTTCTCCTAGAGCGCTTCGCGCCATCTTTTTAAACTTAGGACTTTCTGAGAAAACGATTATTAAAATGCTTAGTCAGAATGTTCTCGAGCTTCTCAAATGTCCTCAAGGAGCAATTCTAATAGAGAAATAGCAATTTTAAACATCCATTTACTTATTCTCTGAAGAATGGGTGCTCCTCTAGAAGAATTTTAACAATTTCCTTTACAGATGACTTTATTTCTTTATCTGATTTGGATGGTTCTGGATCTAAACTGAAAACTTTGGAACGGATTCTTTCAAAGTTATCAATCAGAGTCGCAAATATTGTTGCCCACAGAATTGGGACTGCAGAAACGTAGTATCCACCACCTCCAAGCATTAATATAGGTAATTCAGTTTTCCTTAATAGTTCAGCTATTTGATGATAACCGTGAGCTGTATACGAGAGATGAGTCAAAGGATCTTTTCTATAGCCATCAACACCGCTCTGTAAAATTATGTATTCTGGCTCGTATTTTTCGAGCGCTGGAATTACAATATTTTTGAAAACGATTAATAACTCTTCATCAGATGTACCTGGTGGAAGAGGAATGTTGATATTATATCCGTACCCTGGACCTGCACCAAATTGATTGATAAAACCGTTACCAGGATACAAAAAAGTCGGATCCTCATGAATACTAATCTTTAATACTGGTTTCTCGTATAAGATAAGCATTGTGCCGTCTCCAGCGTGCGCATCAATATCTACGATAGCGGTTCTTTTTCCTTTTTCATAAAAATACACAGCAGCAAGCGCAACATCATTAAATACGCAAAAACCTCCGTCATCATCATATTTTGCATGGTGAAGACCTCCACAAGGATTAAACACAACTCTGTAGCTCCCCTTTAATAATTCCTTAGCACCTAATAGACTCCCACCACAATAAGTCAGAGCCCATTCATAAATACCCTTAAACACGGGAGTGTCAATAGATAAGTAACCATAGCCTCGCATACTTAGTCTCTTTACCTTTTCTATGTAACCATTAGAATGTACTTTTCTTAGGTAACTTAAATCAACAACATCTGGCTCAAGGAATGGGATTTCTGGGAATTCTTCCTCAAACAATCTCTTAGTAAGAATAAAGCGTTCGCGTTTAAATGGATGATCAGGGCCAAAATCAACTTTTTCGTAAATTTCTGAGTAGATTATAGCCGCCTTCATTAAGTTCTTCACCCAAAACTCTAAAATTGGTTTCTGATATAGTGTTAGTCATCTCTTAACAGGGATCCGAGGACATTGAATAAACTTAGGCAAAGTTTCTCAAATGTTCCTCCAAGCTACATTAATCTAATTTCTCCTCTAAATCCATTAGGAAAACGTTACCAGATTTAGCCCTGTTGGGGGATCTTTATCTTCTTATATCTTTGAGTCTCATCAATCTATTTCAGTTTTTAAATTTGGTTTTAATTTTTCTTAAGAAGGTATATCATCTTAAGAATAAAAAGCCTAGTCAGCCAAAATATGTTTTTAGGGATTATAAAATAAGGGATCATTGATGCCGGCAAATTTACCTGCAGAAGCCAAGGCGGCTTACCAGAAGTATCTGGAGGCGAAAACTTTAGAGGAGAAAATAAGGGCTCTTGAGGAATTCATCTCTCTTACGCCTAAACACAAGGGAACAGAAAAACTCTTAATGCATGCTAAGAAAACGTTAATGAAACTCAAGCTTGAATTATCAAAAAAGCAAGAAATAGCTAAGAAGAGAAGAGGGGCTCCGTATTTTTCTATTCCCAAAGAAGGAGATGTACAATTCACATTACTTGGTCTGCCCGGTGTGGGTAAAACATCTCTTTTCAATATGCTCACAGAAAATACTAAAGAGGTGGGTAAGACAACTATTCTGCCCTCCATTGGAATCTTTAAATACGAGGGAGTGTGGATTCAAGTCATAGATCTTCCACCTATCCTATCTGAAAACATAGATGAGACGCCAAATGGTAGAGCTCTATTGTCAATTGTAAGAAACTCAGATATAGTAGGTCTGGTAATAGACTTATCTCAAGATGTTAAATGGCAAATAAAGGTCCTTTTTAAGGTCCTTAAAGATGCTAGGATAGTAATAGATCGTCCCAAGCCACCTATTAGATTCTTAAAATTATCCAGAGGTGGTATTCAGATCTACGGTGCCCAATACACGGTTTTCTCCATAGAAGAGCTCAAAGAATTCTTAACCAGTATGGGAATCCAGAATTGTATTCTCGAAATACATGGTCCAGTAGATGAGGAGGATATTTTAAACGCACTGGATAGGAGGACGGTCTTTAAGAAAGCTATAGTTATTGCGACAAAAGGCGACTTGCCAGGATCGTATGGGGCTTATGCTGAGCTAAAAACAATAGTTAAAGGTCTCCGAGTAATTCCCGTTTCTGCGATAAAAAGAATTGGGCGCACTGAAATAGGAAGAGGGATCATAGAGGAATTAAATCTTATACGCATATGGACAAAGAAGGATGGGAAAATAGCAGAAAGAGCCATAGTCTTAACACGCGGAGCTACCGTAAAGGATGCTGCAGAAAGGATTCACAGTGATTTTGTTAGAAAATTTAAATTTGCGATAGTAGAACGCAAATATTCAAAAATCCGAAAAATGAGAGTAGGTCTTAGTTTTCCATTGGAAGATGGTGATGTACTCACAATTTACACGGATTGAAAAGAAGCTGAAAAACTAATTTCGCAAGAGTAAGTATGCTGAGATTTCACATATTTAGGGTCTTATCTTTACCTAAATAAGGAGGCTGAAAAGAATGCTGGGAAGAAACAAGAACATTATACTTGTCTCAGGATTATTAGTAATTCTATTAATGGTTCAGTTGGCATTGCTCCCAATGATGACATATTCTCAAAGAAACTTTCGAAGAATAAAAAATCCTGGTATATTTGATATTTCAGCAGTTCCGAATAAGAGATCCATTTCATCGACGGTAGAGCCCAATTTTCCCTCACAACGTCAAAACATTTCAATCGAGGTTTACAGGACTTTCAATATAAATGATTACCTATATGTTATTCTTAACGAAACTATAAAGATTAAGAACGAAGATGAAAGATCTTTTAATGCTATCCTAATTTATTATCCGAAGGATTTCTGGAGAAAAATAGTATACTTTAGAGTCCTCGGGGCATTTAAAGAAGAAGATTTAAGGAAGATTGAGTGGAGAATCCATACTTTCTCCAAGGACTATATTGGAATAGCCGTTATATTTGAGAGACCAATTTACAAAGGAGAGGAGTACACTATAATTCTGTTAAGTGACTTACCAAATTTTGCTTGGCTAGAGAGTCCTAACAATGATGATATTTATTGCTACTTGGTCGTTTATAAAATGCCTCTTCTTCCCTACAAGCTTGATAAAGCAAGAGTATCCATAATCGCTCCACCCACCGGGGATGTTCAGGTTACGTTTGAAGATATCGAACCAAAGGAAGGAAAATCGATATCGGGTAGCGAGGTATACTGGGTAGAATCTAATGTAGAACCCTTCAATTTTTCTACTCCTTATGAGAAATTGGTAAAAATAAAATACTTCTACAAGCTCAAAACCATAGCGCCTGAAGGATATACCTATCTTCCTTTAAGGTTTCCGAATGCGATTAGGGAAATAGAGATAACAACAAGTGGTAAGATAAGGGTGCGTGATGAATTTTATATTGAGGCGATAACGCCAGCTTCGAATGCACATAATGTGGCGCGGGACTGGGGTACTCTTAAGTTGCGAATAGGCCTAGCAGAAAACGTAGAAAACATAAGAGCATACGATGATTTTGGTAAATTAGATGTTACAGAAGATAAGGGCGAAGGGATTTTCGAAAACTATACTTTTGTGGAAGTAAAATTAAGGACGCCAGTAACTGGAAATGAACTAGTGAAATTCTATGTTGAATACACTATTCAACCAGTAGTTAAGAATGACACAATATCCCTGAGTATCCCTCTCTCTCCAATAATAAACGCAACAATGAGTTCCTACACCCTAAGAATATTAACGCCTCATATTTTGAGCATGAATTTAAGCTCTTGCAACCCCGAGCTAATGTATAATGAGTCCAGATGGACGATAGAGAGATTATTAATTCCTTACATGGAGAGAAGGCTACATTTCTCTATGCTTATACCCCCTATGAATACGCTTATCCATCTGCGCATAGATATGAATAAATTAGTCTTGCTAAGGGCTGTAGTTATAATGACACCTTTGGCGATTGTATTGGTAACTCTAACGTTAATGATTACAGAGGCAGTCACTGTTAAGAGAAGGAGAGCATTGCCAGAAATTCCGAGAAGGAAACGTATAATAGCGACGGTTTCTCAGTTAATAAAGGCGTATGAGGAGTACATAGCAATCGAGAATGAAACTGATCAGAAACTTATTAGGGAAATTCTCGGGCGACGTCCTTCGGCCTCAACGCTTATGGATCTCAGAAACAAAATGGAGGAGACATATAAGAAGAGAGAAACAATTTTTATGCTAATAAGCAAGATTATCTCTCAATATCCAGAAGTAAGGGAATATGCATCAGAGCTAAGGAGAATCGAGGGACGATTGACAATTATTCGCAGAATGATCTTTGAGGAAGCCGAAAAGTTCTTAAAGGGTGAAGTAAGCAAAGTAGAATATGATGCCTTAATTTATGAGTACATTGATGCCATAATTCATGAGAAAACCAAGAGGGTTCGAATAGTTAATAAATTAAAGAGCATTTTCTTTGCAATCTAAGAACTATAACTTTACCACACTATTATATTCTTAAATCTTGGTTTTGCAAATATTTGGTGATATAATGAGAGAGAACAAAGATGGCAACGATATTAATTCGTTAGATAGTTCTGAGTCTGGTTCACAATCATTCCTAGAACTGCTTCAGAATAGATTATCAGATTATATAATGAAGCTATTTCGACATAGCAAGAAGGAGGTAGGTATTATTGTAGATGGGCCAAATCTTCTCCGTAAAGTGAATGGAAAAAGGATATCACTTAAAGAAATTCGTAAGAAAGCAGAGAAATTCGGTAGAGTTAGTATAGCAGTAGCTCTCTTAAGTCCTGATGCTCCATCATCTCTCATAAAAGCGCTATCTAATAGTGGATTTGAACCCCGTGTGGTTCCAGTAGGAGACATTCATGTTGCGATGGCCGTTGAAGTAATGCGACTCTTAAAAGAAGAAGCTATTGACGTCATAATAATTGGTAGTAGAGATTCGAGATGCTTACCGATTCTTCAGAAGATAAAAAGCGAAGGTGCTATAGCTGTCATTATGGGCTTTGAACCGGGATTTTCGGTATCTCTCAAAAACGCAGCTGACGAAATTATTGAGTTAAAGCCTAAGGAAATGAAAAATTTAGAGTGAGAAATGAGGGAGAATTGATGGGTCTTTATTTGCGTGATAAATTGTTAATGTTTACGATACTCTCCATAGCTTATGTTCCTCAAGCATATTTTGGATGTAGAATAGGAGCTGTTTCAGGAGATGAGATAATCCTATTAGTGGTAGGAGCCTTAGTTCTCTTTGCAAACTATCTACTGGCGGTTATGATCGGGGAATATCTTTCAGAAAAGATAATTTCTAAGCATTGGTTACAAATTCCTCTTCTAAGCGTTTTCATAGTATTAAGCATCCAGAATATGATTTTCATTTGGGTATTCGCAGAGTTAATGGACTGGATTATATTTATTGATAAATATCTTGAATTATTCATTTTTTCTCAGACATTATCCGTAAGTATCCCGCTCCTCCTAGTTTACTATCTCAGTAGTAGCTAGCAACATAGTTAAAAGCTAAGACATTTCCGATTAACGCAAAAAATTATTATAATGTACTAAAGAAGATTGTTCATCATAACTTTCAAATAGAATGGAGGCGGTGGTTAGATGAGTTCTAAGATAAAAACATATAGAATCACTGGAAGATACCGTAGGCTTAAGAGGTTTTTCTATGTTTCAAAGGAGATTCGAGCTGTTTCATTAGAGAATGCGCTTGAGAAATTCTTTTCCGAAATAGGTTCCCAAGGCTTAAAGAGGACACAAATAGAGATTGTAGATATTAAAGAAATCTCGCCAGAGGAAGTTAAAAACGCAAAGTTAAGAAAGTTAATAATGGCTGAAAATCCAGCTATTTGGGCTCCATAAGGTGACTAAGAATGAGTGAAGCGTCTATAGATGAGTTACGGAGGAGTCTTCAAGCGAAACTAGGGCGGGTATTAGAATTACAGAACTTGGCAAGCGTTTACCAACAATTAATTGAAGCTAACATGGTTATGCTTTCGGATATTGTGAGAACGCGGAATGCTCTCAAGGAGCTTGTTAAGTCGCCTCAGAAAAGATTATCTGGGCTAATAAACTTAGGTAGTGGAGTATTCGTTAAAGGGGAGATTGTGATTGAGGAGAAAGTTTTAGTTGATGTGGGAGCGGAAATAGCGTTACCAATGACTCTTGAGGAAGCTATAGAGAAAATGAATGACAAAGAGCGAATAGTTAGGGAATCAATTGAAAACTCCAGAAGAATGCTGCTACAAATTCAAGAAATGATGAATAAGTTGCAGGGGGAAATTGATCAATTAAGAAGACGGCTGGAACAATTAGAGAAGGGTTAAAAATCAAAGCTTTTTAATGGTTTTCCAGCTCTTCCTAACAAATTCGGGGTACCTTTCTAGTAGAAGACCAAGCACTCTCCTTGTGTGAGGGTCACTTGGATATCCACTACCAACATTAATTCCTAATCTCTTAGATATTTCCCTGATTCTGGCGTCTCTTATATACTTAGCAATAACGGAAGCTGCAGAGACTATTAGGCGCGTTTTATCAGCCTTTTCTTCAACAAATAGAGCTATTTTATTCAACACTAAGTACTTATGAAGGTATCTCTCGTAACTTTCTGATGTCGAAGGGGCATCTATAAAGACGTACCTTATTTTTTTACATCTAGAATAAGCTTCTTTTATAAGATACGAGACAATGTACGCTTCTAGCTCATTTAAACTTTTTCCAGACTCTATCCAATTGTCAATTGTTCTAGGCCAGATTTCTGCCACCAGAATTATTGCTGGAAGCCGTAAAAGTTGCAGGTATATTCTCTCTCGCTGATGAGGGGTTAATTCTTTTGAATCTTTTAATCCCATTTTAAGGAATCTAAGTACATTTAGGGCGCAGGTGACGAATCCACAAATTACTAATGGGCCAAGAACAGGTCCGCGTCCTGCCTCATCTATCCCCATTATTATTGAATTGCATGATAAATTTCTGGAATCCTTAATTATGTAAAAATCAAATTTGGGCTCTGGGACCGCCATTTTAATCATTACCTAAAGCTAAGGTAAAGGCTATATTAGTGTTATTATTCTATATCACGATTTTTAAGTGAGGGAATTGGGTAATTTTTGGGGATTATTTTCCTTAAAGATCCTTAAAAAAGCGCTATAAAATACTCTTCTCGCTTCCTCTTCTGGGATTCTTCCTGCCAGATATTCGAGTATTAAGTCTATTAAAACTCGATTTTCTGGAATCCACGCGGGTGCTAGCGGAATTACTCTCACGCCTTTCCTCATGTAACACTCATCATCTTTACTATATCTCAGCTCTTCCAGCTTATCTATTATTTGCAAAAAAGTCTTCAAATTATGTCCTTTTAAAGCTATCCTAAAGTACTTTGACCAAAGAATTTGAAGAGTCTTATATGGATTAGTTCTCACCAATACCTTTATCTCTAGTTCATCAGAATTTTCTCCGAGAAATCTCTCCAACCATCTTCTAACTTTTGGATCCTTTACTCTAAATAGTGCACTGTCAATTAAAAAACTTCCAAAGGATATTAAGCAAGATTCACTAAAAGAAGAATGATATCTTTTAATCATGTCTCTCTGAGCTTCTAATTTCTCGTTATGGCTAAATTCTCTTCTATGAATCATTTGTTATATTCACCCGAATTTTTCAAGCATAATTATCAGCAATGCTTTTCAAGAAATACTTATTACGTTCTCTTTGAGTTATTAAAAAGTACTCCCCATAAAATAATGTCGAATAAATGAATTTGATTCTGGGCAGTATTATGAAGTCCTTGTTGATTCTTGCTAGTTATACAATTGATAAAATAGGTGGTGAAGTTAGAATAGGAGGGCCTGCTTTTTTCTGTTCAATAGGAGCTGATGTTTTAAGTTGGGAAGCATATATCATAGGTTCCCTTGGGGCAGACTTTTCATGTAAAGTTCCGTATAAGGGATACTTTATTAAGACACCAACTACGATTAAGTTTGAGCATGTATATGAAGCGGCTGGTCAAAGAAAGTCAAGAATCCTTACAAGGGAAATAACCGTAATTAATTTACCTCGCATAAAAGATATGATCAAGAAGCACTACTCTAGCTCTCCAATTGTCTTAAGCCCAGTAATGCATGAATTTGACTTGAGCGTGGTAGAATACCTTGTAAATAAGTATGAATTAGTAGCAATAGATGTTCAGGGGTTCCTTAGGAAAAGTGATAAAAATGGACATATAATACTTGCAAAACCGAATCCAGAGCTGCTATCCATAATAAATAACGCTACCATAGTTAAAGCTTCGCTTGAAGAATATTGTGTTCTAAAAAGAAAGTTGGGAAGAATATTTATTGTAACCTTAAGTGATAGGGGAGCATTACTTTTTGATCGAGAAGAGAAAAAGAAAGTATACGCGCCAGCTTATGTAGTTAAAGGGGATCCTACAGGTGCGGGAGATATTTTTATCTCCGCCTTTACTATTAAGTATCAAGAGACAATGGATTTAGCAGAAAGTCTTTCATATGCTAATGCATTGGCATCACTTTTAATAGATGGTTCACTGTTTCCTAAAAGTTACCTATCATGTGGAAGAACTCTAGAAATCCCTAAACTATTAAGAAAAAATATCAAGAAAATAACCACGTTATTAATTGAAAGGAAAGAGAATATATTGAGGAGGGTAATTAAAAGCGGAGAGTTGATTCGGAATGACTGCAACAAATAAGGAGTTATCTAGATTTTTGCAGGACATAGTAGAGTACAAAAAAAGGGTGAATAAGTTTCAGAGACTAGAAAATGAGATGCGGTACTTAGATAAATTGCTTGAATTGGCTCGTAGAAATCTTTCGTTGAGAGAGTTAGATGAATTGATTGATTATATAGCAAAAATTCGAAAGAGAATAGATGAGCTAGGAGGAATATGCGAAAAGATTAGGGAGGAACTAACAGCAATAGAACCCGAATATATTAAGAAGTTATCAAAAGCGAGGGAAATAATCATTCCATTAAAGAATGAATTAGCCAATCTTCTTAGGAGTGGAGCTCTGTTAGAAAAAGTCATTAACAAAATTGTTTCAACTTATGATGAGTTATCAGAAATCATTAAAGATCTTAGAAAATCATTGGAGAAAATGGAGGCATTAGAAGAGCAAGCTCCTAAAGAGTATCTGGAAGTCATTGAAAACGAACGGATGAGGATTAAAGAGGTTCTCAAGGATGCTGTCTTCTTTAGTGTTCTGGCGAAACCACCTATCAGAAAAATAAAAGATGCATGGAATTTGTTAGGATATAGCGTATCTCTAAAAGGAGGGAGTAATGAAAAAAGTTCAATGATAGTATCAGGAGTTTATATTTCAAGGGATCTATCTACAATTCTTTTAGAGATCTCTAAAGAGAGAAGTATATCTCCAGATCTCTTCGAAGAATTGTACAAACATATAGGCATAGAGTTTGGAGCTAAGGATCCAGAAGATTTAAAACAAAAATTATTAAGCGAAATGGGTATAAGTGAAGAACAGCTTTTAGCATCGCATATTAGGGAATTTCTTAAAGAAAGAAAGTTTTTATCGAAGGAATTGGAAGTTTTACTTAAACCTCAATATACTAGAATAGAATTTGTGCAATACGATCCAAAAAGTTTCATTATTGAGGAGGATCAAAGAAATATACGAATTAGCGAGGATCTAATTATTAGAGAAGTAGATGCTTTCAAGGCTCCCTCCTTAAGAGTTTTTGACTCTTCCGAGATAATTGGAGCGAGGCTTGCTATAGATAATTACAACTATATAATTTATACGCAAGAGCTTTTGCCAGAGAGGGGTTTTTGCCTAATAATGTTAAAAAGAAACGAAAAAGGAGAGCCGGAACCGGCTCTTTCCTTTGTCAAAAGTTTATTAGAAATAGTCCAGAAACATGGACGTAAGGCTTTGCCGTTTATTAAGAGGATAGATAAATCAGACTTATTATGGAGTCTTAGGCTATTAGTAATGAGAGGGCTTAAGGAATTGAACTTAACAGAGACAATTGCGCTAAGACCTAGTTATTTATTTTCATTCTGCTTAAAATATAGAATTCCCGTACTTTACGAAGAAATATTAGAAAATTACTTCCATGCACTGCCGACCGAATTTATTGAACTTGTAAATGGGAAATTAAAGCTCAAATTACCAATTGATCCAGAGCCCTTATCAAGGGTGATCAGCAAAAAGAATATGTTAAGTTACGCTGGAAAGGAATTCATAGATCTTATAGGCGTATCCGCTATCCGGGGCGACGTGATACTGCATTTGGTGAAAAGATTAAGTGAAGAAGAGTTAACGAGAATATGTGCGGAGTATGATCTTGATGAAAAAATAGTGAGAATTGCTGGGTATAACCCAAAGAGAGTTTTGAGAATATTAATCTATAAGGGTAGGATTAAATCTCTTCAAGAATACAGAAGTGTAAAAGAGAAATTAGGTATCAAATCTGTTAAATTAAGTGAAATTCTCGGAGATATTAACGAGGAGGACTTCTTAAGACGTTTTCTTTTAAGAAATTCTATGCTTAGGGGAGGCTAAAAAATAGTAATAAAGAGTTACAGAATTTCTTCAGCTCTATTATTTTTCTTGATTTTTCTTGTTCCCCAAAACTCTTCTCGCAAGAATTCTCTAATGGCTATTCTTATTATCTCACTGCGATTAGGATAACGACCCTCAGCTACTAGTGCATCTAATGCTTCTAAAAATTTCTCAGGAAGGTGTACAGTTACAAGTTTCATTCGCATAAAAATAACCTTTAGATAATAAATTCTGAAAAGTTCTAGAGTACATTACGCTTATAAGAAAGAGTTTTTTCCAAATATGTTCTGGGTAATACGAGAGTATTAACTGGGGAATAAAGGTGGATTTCGATCTCCTTGGTTTCCTGTTTTGCATTGTAAGAAAACGAAGTAAAATGGAAGAAATCATAAACTATCTAGAATCTAGAAACATATTCTTAGCCCTGTTGCCGTGCTGGCTAATTATCGATTTGAAAATAATCTTTCATGCAGTTAACATAGTGTTAAAAGATTTTAAGATGGGCGAGAATAGAGCAAAAAAACCAAATCTTGAATTACTATTAAGGTTAGCGGGTACCGACCAGATAAGAGAGGCAATAAAATTTTTCGAAATAAAGGAGAGTGAGAAGTACGTCATAGTAGTCTTCGCGTCAAAGGACGCGAGTTGGAATCTCGATGATGTGAGAACTTACCTTAAGAGATTTTCTGATGCAATAGAGGTGGATAAGTATATTAATCAATGTAAACCATGCATAAAAAGAATTATTGAGCAATATAGGGTTACTAGAGAAGAAGTTCGAGCTATTAAAAGATCTTATGATAATGTTAATGAATGGATCGAAAAAATACTACTCGAAAGAATAGCTCTGGCTTTACTTAAATAAATTTAAGGAGAGACGGATATTATGAGACGGATTATTAGGGCGTTTTCTCCCTCAAAAATAATTCTTTTTGGAGAACATGCTGTAGTGTATGGCTATCCAGCGATCGCAATGGCGTTAAATCTGGGAACAAGAGTAACTCTAAAAGAATCACCGGAAAGGAGCATGAAGATATTATCAGAGAACTATAACATCGAATGGAACGTTTTTAATGAAGAACCACCACCGATTTTTAAACCATTTAAGAGGATAATTGACGTTATAGCTAAGAAATTTCCTAAGAAGGTAAATGCGTTAAAGGGCATTGAAATTCACATTTCTACTCAAGCGCCAGCGGCCTCAGGATTAGGAACATCAGCATCCACAGCAGTCGCATTCACTGCTGCTGTATTAAAATATTTAGGGATATCATTGTCGGCTAATCTTATTAATGAGATTGCTTATGAAGCGGAGAAAGTATCTCATGGCCGTCCAAGCGGAATCGATAATTATATCGCGACGTATGGTGGGGTAATCAAATTCACTAGGAGTGAAGAGGGGCCAAGGATAGAGCGACTAAATGTTGAGAACGAGCTGCCTCTTCTTCTAGTGTATACAGGAGTGGAGAGAAAAACTAAAGAAGCAGTGGAATACGTAGCAGAACTAAGAAAAAAGCTACCAAGCTTTATTGATGGAATCTTCGATATTATTGGTGAAATTAGTGAAAGGGTGTGGAATATGTTTAAGAATCGTAATATGGATTTGGAAATGCTTGGTAATCTAATGAATATTAACCAAGGATTACTATCAGCGATAGGAGTGAGTTCTGAGGAAATTGAGAAAGTAGTATTTGCTTTAAGGAAAGCGGGGGCTATAGGTGCTAAGCTTACGGGAGCGGGCATTGGAGGCTGTGTGATAGCGCTTTTTAAAGACTGGAGCAAGGCTATTAGTGCAAAAGAAAGGATTCAGAGAGATTATTTATGTCTCATAGCGAAACCTCAGAATCGCGGTGTTTATGTAGAATAAAGGTATTGTTGATATGGTTATCAGCATACTCTCAATATCTCATCGGTAATCCTCAAAGTGTAGCCCGCTCATCATGACAGCTAAGGTTTAGCAACTATGGAAGATTGTGTATAGTGCGGGGGGCGGGATTCGAACCCGCGAAGGCCTGCGCCACCTGGTCCTGAACCAGGCCCCTTTGACCACTCGGGAACCCCCGCATGCTCCATATCTTTCCAGAGTATGCTTCTATAATATAAGTTTTATCGGCGTTTTAAATGGAAGAGAGCAGTTCTAGATACTCTCAGATAGCGTATTACATGGTTGTAGTCCTTATAGTCTTGTACTTTTTATGGTTATCTCGTGTATTAATGAGTGCGTGGATCGAGTTTAGAATTTCAATTTTATGGATGTTATTATTGGTTACAGTTTTGCTTGCTCCGTGGATTTTTTTCCTTTTATACTATTATGAAATCCATATTAAAACGATTGATATTCTCCTTAAGGAGTTAAGCAAGCTTCCGATTTCCAAGGTGACTTTCTTCTCCATTCTTGTAGTAACAGTATTATTCCTATTTTTAATTCCCGTGGTCACACCGCTATTTTCATTCGTTTTTTTCGTAATAATACTCCCTTACTTAATTGCTAAGAAGCGAAGAAAGGGCATGATTATCTTCATCCTTCTAGCTCTCTTATCCTTCGTTTCCTTAGCAAAAATAGTGATCCTCTTTTACTTAACGATCACAAAGTGGTCTTTAAGGCATTTTACTATGCTCTTTCAAGATTCGATAGAAATATCCTACATAGTATCCTCGTTAGTTGTGGCTGCGGGTAGTATTGGGGATTTTACATTGCTAATATATGAAGGAGCTAAGCAATATGATCCAACGGTAGTGATACCGAGAAGGAAAATATATTTGATGGAAATAATCTTCTTTGTAATGTTCGCTTTGGCGTACCTTTATCTTCCTCAACTCTTCCCATGGTTATATATTCCATGCTTAGGCATATTGGCAATTTCAAACATAATTAGATGGTTTAAGGGAATTAATAGAGTAGGTCTTGGAGGGAAAATTACCGCTTTATCAGTCATTATGTATACGACGATATTCTCTATCGAATCTTTTCGTTATCTCTCTGGATTTGTAAACTACCAGATATACGTAGCTTACCAAGCTTTGATTTATTTTGTAGGCGCAACGGTTTGGATCATAGTTTATTTTATCATTTTTTTGCAAGAGTTAAGAAGAATTGGTGAATCATCATGACTGATAGGAAGATAGAGCATTGGTTAGAAGCTGGACGTATAGTTGCAGAAGTTTTAAAGGAAGTGCGATCACTAAAGCCGGGGGAGAGCATCGTTAAGTTATGTGAGGCTATAGAGAAATCAATAATTAAAAAAGGCGCAAAACCCGCCTTTCCAGCTAATATATCCATAAATGAAATTGCTGCTCATTATGCGGGCCTACCTGGAGATTTGACTAAGATTCCTAGTAGTGGGATTATAAAAATTGATGTGGGTGCTCATATTAATGGGGCAATAGCAGATGCAGCATTAAGCATTAGCGTGGGCAACATATCGAAAATAATGACAAGGCTATTAAAAGCTGGTAAAGAAGTTTTAGAAGAAGCTATTGAAGTGGTGAAAGATGGCATTAGGGTCAGCGATATCAGCGAAATAATATGGAAGAAATCACATGAATTAGGATTTGGAGTATTAGAAGATTTAGGTGGGCATTCAATAGAGCGCTGGAAGCTTCATGCTGGCATTTTTATTCCCAACAAACCGATAAAGGGCAAGAGTATTAAAGTTAGAAAAGGACAAGTATTAGCTATAGAACCTTTCTTAGTCCCCTCCTCCAAGGATGGTTCCACAAGACCCCTATGGAATAAGACGCATATATTTTCAATAAGTGAGGAGATTAGAAAAATCTCGGATAACTTTCTTAATCTTCTTTTTAAAAAATTTAATCACTTACCCTTTGCTGCAAGATGGATTACTAAAAGGAAAAAGGATTACATTAAGCTTTTGAACAACTTTATACAATACAATAAAAGAGGGCTCGTTTATCTGTACCCTCCATTATTGGAATCAAGAGGATTATGGGTTGTGCAATTTGAGCATACTATTCTTGTTAAAGAAAATTCGGCAGAAATATTGACTGTGGTGAACTAAAGTTGTCTGAAATGTATTCTGGATTAGATTATTTAATGGCTGGATTAGAAAGTATCGGGGTTGAAGGAGTATTCATTCCGTATTCTATCAAATCTCGCATAGTTAAATTAAAGGAAAGCACAATCGACACAGTATTTTATAGAGAGTTAATAAGTATTGTAGAACATGATTTAGTCACTAGAAATAATTATGCTGTTTTAGTGTTTGAAGAAGACCTTCTCTCTTCACCACCAATCCTCCTTAAACACATGATAAGAAATGGTTTATGGGTAATAATGACGAACACTTTCTCTGAGAATTGCATAGATTCTCGGAGTATAATAACTAATGTGAGTAAGGATATTCTTATAATAGAGCCAAAAAATCTCCAGGATTTAAGAGACGGGATTATAGCTTTATCGGATGCGTTGAAGAAAAAGTATATGCCAATAATACTATACGTTCCCCAAAGCATAATCTTCAAACAGGTAATTTTCCCCCCTCTATCTCATAGATCGCGCTCTAAAAGAAGGTCCAAATTACTTACTAGTATTATAGCAAAAGACAAGAAGCGCTTTTTGCGAAACTTAGTGAATGCAAAAGAGTTCTTCGAGTATTTTCCAGAGAATAAAAAAGTTACAGTCATCACTATTGGTTATGCATCTTCAGTTATTAACTCCATATGGTCTAGTTATAGCTGGAAGGAGAGACCATCCTTAGTTAAATTAGGCTTTTCGTATCCAATGATACCAGAAATACTTGAAACAATAATGGATAATGAGCCCATTGAGATAGTATTAATTGATTTGAAATCAGATTTTCCAGCAAATCTCCTCATTAAAGAACTTTCTAAAATCTATATGGAGGGGAAAATTGATTTTATTCCCAAGATTCATTACTATAAATCCTTTAAGAAGATTCTAGATAAGGAGGTTAGGTATTTTACGAGCGACTTTTTAGATGCGGTGATGAGGACTCAAGAGATAGTAACAATGATGCATAAGAGTCTACCTACTATAAATACGCCATGGATCTCAGCAACAATCAATTTTATGCGCATGTTTGGCATTAAAAGGTTAATAATATATAGTAATGATTTAAATAATGCCGAGCAATGGAAAAAAGCTTGTGAAAAAAATATTGGAGTAACCATAAGGTTCTCAACAAAATTTAAAGCTAATTCTTTCGAGAAAGGAGACTTAATAGTAATAGAGGATTTCCTTCTACAACACGACATTAACTCAATTTATGAAATAATTTCAACGATTAGAAAAGGCTTGGAGACGAGATTTCTTATTGTCTGTAATGATGATACATCTAGAAAAAGATTAGAGAGGATATTAAGGAGGGAAGGCGCGAACCCCTATTATGTTGATACACCAGATAAATTGATAAATCTGCGCAATTCTCCAGGAGAAATACCAGAAATTTTAATAATTTCTAAGAAACAAAGGTTTGAGAAGAAGAAGATTATGATAAACTATAAAATATGCACAAAATGCGGCCAATGCGCGCTCAATACTCATTGTTCAGCAATTAAAAGGAACTTTGAGGGGGCTATTCTTATAGATCCCATTGAATGCATGAGTTGCGGTTTCTGTGAGATTTTTTGCCCAATAAATGCTATAATAGAGGAAAGCGCATCTAAGGAGGACACGTGAAAATGGCATTAAGAATTCTCCTACTAGGAGCTATTGAGGAAGTTATATCTCTTCTCGTAAGCTTTATTAAAAGGATACACCTAGAAGATGCAGGTAAGAGCTCTCAGACTCGTATTCAAGTTCTTCCTCTTCAAAAGACTAGGGAGAACGTATATACTGTGACCATTATTAGTGTAGGGGAGGAAATTTTTGATATATCATTAGTCAGAGATAGGGTAGATCTTGCCATAATTTTTGATATATCAATATTAAATACTGACATCCTAGCCGAATTACTAAAGGAAAAAACAGCATATCTAATCGTATTAGATAGTTTTCGTTACGTAGCCTATGAAAAGAAGGAATTTGAAAAGCGTTTGAGGACATTGGCTAAGCATGTAGATGAATTAATTATCATAAATTATTCAAAGATTATTCTAGAGAATGTCATGAGCATTTCTCATGCCTTAGTAACGTTAATAATTTATATAATGCAGAACTTAGGGCTTATTCCTCTACGAAAAGCCCAAATTATTGATATTTTGAAGACTATTATCGTTGATGAGTCTAGAAGGAAAACAGTTATAAAGTTGTTCAAGGATGGAATGAGATATATTACGAGATACAAGGAGGGATTGCATTGAAGCACTCAAAGGGATTTCGTGCAGGAACTAGACAAATTCTTAGAAAATCTCCTCGTGAAAGAGGACTTCCACCATTAAGCCGAATAATATATCCATACAACGTGGGCGATAAAGTAGTAATAAAAATTGATCCAAGTATTCATAAGGGAATGCCCCATCCAAGATTTCACGGAAAGATTGGTACAATTATCGAAAAGAGGGGGCGAGCTTACGTAATATTAATTAGGGATGGCGGAAAAATGAAAAAAGTAATAGCAAGACCAGAACATATCAGACCTTTCAAGAGCGCTTGAGGTAAAATGGAATGAGCCTGCTAGAGAGAATAGAAGAAAGAATGAAGCGTATAGAAAGATCCTTAAATTATCTAAAATCGCTGTTATTCTTTTCATCAGAGGATATTGCTCTCAAAAAATTTGAGACTGATTTATTTGAGGCTGAAGTAAGGTTATTCCCGCTTGAGAAGGACTATGTTAAAGCAATTATACGTGTGAGACCAAAAACTCATATAGATAAGGAGATTTTAGGAGCCATATACTACTCAGAGCTCTTTGTGCATACGGAGGATGCGATAGTAGAAGCGGTGCAAGAAGACCGTGCTCGAAAAATGCTAATGGGAGAAATGCTTCATGTCTCTCGAGTAATCAATAAGAAACTAATAAAATTTGAAGTAAAAAGGTTATTGCTAAAAATTAGGCGAGCATTAGAGACATTAGCAGATATAAATAAGCAGCGAGAAATAAGAAGCATTTTAAACGAATTGGCTGGCTATAGAAAAGACGTTAGTAAGAACAGAAAAAAGATAATTCTTGCTGTAATGAGATTGAATGAAATCCTTTTCTATGGAGAATAAATTTTTCTTTTCAAGCATAATACGTGGAGAAATAAAGAAAAACTTAAAAATCTATTCTCAAGACTACTAAGAAAAAGGATTTAATAAAGCGCCCCGGTGGTGTAGCCCGGTCAAGCATGCGGGACTCTCAATCCCGCGACGCGGGTTCAAATCCCGCCCGGGGCACCACCTTCTTTGTCTCACATTCTAATCCTACCTTAATTAGTGATATTTTTAGCTATTATTCTCTCTTATTGAATTGTGAGACATGAAAGAGAGTGAATAAGTTGTCTACAAGTGAGATATCAATTCTTTTTGACCAAGAATCTGTCCTAGGCAATATTAAGAGAGAGTACAATGAACTTGCAAGACTCCTCGTAAATCTAGACTTTAACATAATTGAAATGAGTTCCTTCGATGAGCAGTTAATCGGACGGGCACGTGTATTAGTAATTCCCGCAAAGACATATTACAAATATGAGAAGGAGGAATTGGCTGTTCTCCGCGATTTCCTTGTGAGAGGAGGTTCTCTTCTCATAATGTTTGATAAATTCGGTGATGTAGGTCTAGTTAATAATTTAGAAGAAATCACAGCATTAGCTGGAATTTTCCCACGATGTGATATTGTTAGAGGAGAAAGAAGTAGTGTAGTCATAATAAACACATTCAATAAAGTTGATAGCATAACTTTTGGTGTAGAAAAAATAATCTATCCCGAGGGGTGCTCCTTTATAATAAAGCAAAGAGCTCACACCAAGCCAATAGCGATAACAAGTCCTAGACATAACCCACCGAATGCGCCGGTTATAGTTATATCTCGATACGGAAATGGGAGACTAGGTGTGATTGGTTCTTATAAAATGTTTAGTAATGATTGGATTAAGCATTATGATAATGCGCAGATCTTTGTAAATATTCTATTTTGGCTCATTGGAGAAAAGAAGAAGATTCCAAATGTAAGAGAGTTGATTATAAAGGAGGTAAGTGTTAAAAAAGAGCTTCTGCGGATACCAGAGATCGAACGAGAATTTGTTAAAGAAGAAATTCAAGAAGCACGAGTTAAGCCTGGGGAATTGATTGAGAAAGTAGAGCGAGGAAAGAGAGAGGAGGGTGAGAAATACGAGGAATTTAAAGATTTGCGGAGTATAGCTGAGGGATTGAAAAATGTTCAATCACAGCTAGATGAATTATTCAACAAGGTTACGAGTTTAGAATCTAACCTTCTAGATATCATCAAGAAAACAGCAGAAAGACAAGAGGAAATACTAAACCTCTTAAAGGATATAATTAATAGGCTAAACGAGCGCATTAATAAAACATCTTAACATAGAAGTAACGATTAACATCCTAGTAAATTAATAATTTGGTGATTCTAAGTGCAATCTCTGAAAAAAAGTCTTCCAGTATTACTCTTGATCATAACAATGATTTTTTTCACGCCACTTAATGATTCGTTGAGTAAGGAGTCTAAAAGCGTTAATATTACGAACAGTTTAAGGGCGTATAATTATGCTCCAAGATTTCTTAAGAATAACACTTTACCTGTTGCAACAATAAAATTCTCTAATGGAAGTCTAATGAATTTTTCAAGTTTATATGAGGCGGCCTTATGGTTATTAGAAGAATTCAAGAACAATGACAACTTCTGGAGAAATATTATGGAGATAAATATTTTACCTATTGAATACGTGAAAAACATTACTAATAACTCCGAATATATGAATGGTTATGAGGTCTTTTTTGTTAGGAATATTTCAGAAGATTTATCACCAAATGAAAGTCTACTAGCAACATCGAATTTCTATGCTTATTATCAATGCACTTATGGATCGCCTTACACTGTGTCCCCGCTTTATGGTCCGCTTACTGCATTGAATATAACACTAATTAATGGAAGTAAGCTAACGATAGATGATTTCAAAGAAATAACCATTTTAATCTACCTTAACATGAGTGATGAAATAGCAGTTAATAAAGTAAAAACATGGATCGCAACTCTATATGAGCAAATATTAAATGAATTTGGGAGGGAGTCTCTTCGCATAATTCTCATAGATATCGCTAATGAGGCGAAAAAGATACCAGAAGAATTACAGAATTACGGAGTATTACTTGCATTAGATTCTAACACATCTATACTACTTAATGCAAGCGGATCATTTCTAACATTCGGATTCAGAGATTTATATCCAGCTTTTGTATACCTATTCAGAAATTACGTATGGAGGAAATCTATTGGACTAGAAGCACCAGAGGTTTCGATTGCGTACCTTAGTCAAGTAATTAAAAAAGGAATTGCCGCGCTGAGTATTTATCCGATTATCAATATAACGGGCTGGGATCTATACGAATTAAGTCCAGGGTACATTGGAATTCAAGTAGGTGAAGGTTACGGAAATACCACATTAAAGGTATACTACAAGATCTTAGATGCAAGCAATGCCACATTAACCACTGGAAGCTTTGAAAAAAATGTAACTGAACCAGGAATATATAGCTTCAAGATAGATTTAATTCCAAATAATTCTCGAACGATTATCGTGGACGTTCAGATGATTTCCCAATTCGGTTTCGTTATTAGTAAAAGTGTAACGCTAAAAGTAATTTCTGAAGTTAAACTGAAAGAGAAAGAAGAGAAAAAATATTGGGAATTATGGATAGCAATAGCTATTGTGATGATACTAATAATCCTATTTGGAATAATAACAACGAAATGGATATCACCTAAAGGAGAAAGGCGGAGAAAAAGGCGGGTAAAGACATAATTATTCAAACATTTTCTTTCTATTCTTACGATATTCATCTATGATTTCCATGACTATGAAATAGTTTCTTTCTTCCTCTGACATATTTCTAAGTTCCGCGTTCTTGATAGCCTTTTCTAGAGATTTAGATGAAATGATCATTATGTCTTCGTTTTCAATATTTAAGGCTGGATCGAAATCTTCTGGATAGAGTATAGGTATAGATGCTTGCTCAAATACTTGAAGCGCGGGTTCAGGTAATGTCTTTTCCTCGATTATAATGGCTTTTATTCCTCTATTAACGAGAGTTTTGGCTATATTCTCTCCAGCTCCACTAGGATTAACAATATAAAGCACGTCTCCTGCTACAATACCATATGTCTTGTCGAGTTTTTCAATTGCCTCTCTCGTAAGAGATTCCACGCGCTTTATTACAATTTCTGAAGAGGATTTCTTAATAATTCTAAGGAGATTCTCGATAATTCTAGACAGTTTTTCAACCTTTCTTTGATATCTATAAAGTTTTAAACGAAGATTAGACACTTCGTTTTCTAATTCCTTAACGTGTTTATCCTTAATTTTTTCTAGCTCATGCTGAATCTTCTGTCTATATTTTTGCCTCTCTAGAAATATCTCATCTTTAAGCTTAGAGATTTCTTTTTCTTTCTCCCTTAATGCTTGCTGGAGAGTATCTATTTCTCTTTCTAGGAAACTTATTCTGTTTTCTAGTTCAACAATTCTCTCGTGGAGTTTCTTATTTTCCTCCAATATTCTCTGATCACCAGTTATAATCGCTTTCTCACGTTTTTCCTCAGCTCGTAATAATGAGGTAATATTTCTCTCAAATGCCCTATAAATCGCTTCTTTTATTGATAATCCAAAAAGTATATCTCGCTTTATCTCATTAGGATCCAAATCAAAGGGTATGTATGAAAGGATTTTGTCAATTTTTTGAAAAACTTTTTGGTATTTTTTATATGCCATTAAAGCAGCTACTAAAGCATCTCTCTCATGGGTATTAGTTACCTTTATTCCAAGTTGCCTTATGATTTCATTTTTCTCAGAGACCCCTATCACTTGTTTTGGTACATGGAGAATAGCGCCCGTTTTTCTGCAAATTCTTTCAATAAATTGAGGAAGTTTAGGAACATCTGTTGCGATTAGCACAGGTTTTCCGTAAGTATAAATCGTTTCGAGTATATTGGATAAACCAAATTCTTTCTTACTACTTATATGGAGAATTCTGCCTGAGAGATCTAAGATGGCTAGACCTGTAGTTTCTCCTGGATCTATTCCACAGATTAAAAAGCGTTTTTTGTCGCTAAGGGTATCTTGGCCTGTGAAAATTAATCTTTCTTTTTCTAATGGTTTTACTTCAATTCTGAAAAGGTTACCATGGTATTCATTTACGACTCCCCTAACCTTCTCGTAAGGTTCATACACGTAGATCTTTGCACCCTTTACTCCATAATCTCCTTCTCTCATCGCTATGTCAAATGACATATTATGCTTACGTAGAGTGTCTTCGATTTCTTTTACAACACTTTGTATCGCGGAAGCAATTATCCTAGCATACTTTGCCTGGTGTTGTCCTCCTTCCCCCAATGATCTCGTACGCGAAATAGTTATTTCTGTAATATCTTCAAAAACTTTAACCTCAGATCCAATTCCCGACCAGGCCAATTTTGCAGCTAACTCAGCGGCATCATGGGGAGAGAGTTTACCACCTTTCCATAGCTTATACATTCGCCCTATATGAGAGAGCTTCTGCGCTTTTCCTGGTGGTCCTGTGACTTGAATAAGTCTTACTTTAGCCAATTTTAGGAAATAGATTATTTCTCTTGTTGAGGGGTATAACTCAAAAATGTTATCGAGGGCTAATACTTTGATCTTATGTTCACGGATAAAGTTTAGTAAGGTACTACGTTGGATTTCTCCAGAAGAGATTTTTTCTCCATTCTCATTTAATACTACGTACGCGAATTTTGGGTCTTTTCTGTCCCCTGGAATTATATCGATTCCCAGTACATATCCTTTTCTTTCATGTTTCAATACTCAGCACCAAAATAAATAGCAAATTTCTTCTAGACTCTAATTCTCTGTAGTCTCCTTTTATATTATAAGAACTATCTTAAAGAATTCATTTCTTAGCTACTATTTTTAAGCTTATGACTTAATCTGGTGAAGAAGCGTGTTTGATCGATTAAAAGTATCTCTGAACATTGTTGTGGAGAAGCTCTCTCAGCAGGTGATTTCAGAGAAAAAACTCGACAAGATTTTAAAGGAGCTTGAGTTATCCCTGATAGCGAATGATGTAGCAGTTGGTGTTGCTGATGAGATAGTAAAGGAGTTGAAAAAGGAACTTGTAGGAAAAAAAGTAAGGAGATTTACTGATATAAAGGCGTTTATAAAAAGCGTCCTTAGGAAAAAAATTCTTGAAATTTTAACTCCTAAGGAAAGCGTTGATTTAGTTACTCTAATAAGTAAGAGGAGAGAGGAAAATATTAAACATATGAAAGCTGGTGAGGAATGGAGACCCTTTGTTATCTTATTTTTAGGACCAAATGGTTCGGGTAAGACAGTTACGATAGCCAAATTGGCATGGCTTTTTCAAAAAAGGGGTTTTTCACCAGTACTAGTTGCTTCAGATACGTTCAGAGCTGGGGCAATTGAGCAATTAGAAAAGCATGCGAAGAAACTTGGAGTTACTCTTATAAGGAGAAACTACGGAGCAGATCCGGCATCCGTGGCGTACGATGCGATAGCTCATGCACGAGCAAAGAGGAAGGACGTGGTATTAATAGATACCGCGGGGCGGTTAGGTACGGATATTAATTTAATGGAAGAGATGAAGAAAATCGCTCGAGTCTCTAAGCCGGATATTAAGATATTTATAGCGGATGCGCTCGCGGGAAATGACTTAGCTAATCAAGCGAGGGAATTTCATGAAAAGGTGGGCATTGATGCCAATATTCTCACCAAGGTGGATGCTGATGTAAAAGGTGGAGCGGCTATAACAGTCTGTTACATAACTAAAGCGCCGATATTATACATAGGGGTTGGACAGAAATATGAAGATTTATTACCATTTAATGCTGAATGGTTTGTGAAGCAGATTCTTCCGTAGAGGTGATTAATATATGATTAGCGATTTGGCTAAATGGATGATTGAGCACCCCTCTTCAATTAGGGAAATAATGAATCTAGTTGCAGAATTTAGGAAGCATCCTGAAAAATTTCCGCGCCCTCTCATATATCTTGCAGGGGGATGGCCTCAGGATCCTCCCCCCAGAGTTCTAAAGGAAAAAACACTAAAAGTTTTTTCCGAAGAAGACTCTTGGATTAAGGCAGCACAGTATTCTCCTACCCTTGGGTATCCAGAAATAAGGGAGTCGATAGCTCATTATGAAGAAAAAATTTGGGGAAGAAAAGTTGAATGGAATCAAATAATTTTTGGACTAGGAAGTACTGAGCAAATTGGTGCTGTATACTTAGCTCTCCTTAATCCAGGGGATGAAGTGATTTTTACGTCTCCTGGATATCTTAATTATGTAAGACAGCTTGAACTAGAACTTGGGAGAAAGGCTAAAGCTAAATTCTGGAAAATTATAAAGGACGGAAAATTCTCTCCGGATTTTGATGAATTACAAGCTCTCATCAGCGAGCGTACAAAATTAATAGTAATAACGTCTCCTGGTAATCCCGATGGTCAAGTATGGACTGACGAAATGCTCTCAGCATTAAACGATATCGCGGAAGAAAAAGGAATTTATATCTTAATTGATCTAGCATACAGGGCCTTTATCTTTAAAGAAAAACCAAAGTACCTTGCAAGAAAACCCAAAGATCAAGAGATTTTTTCATGCACTCTTAGCAAGGAGCTGAGGGCTCCGGGATGGCGTGCCTCATACTTAATAGTTCCGGAGGAATTAGTGAGAGCAATAGAGACTATCGAGCAAGCCAGGACGTTAGCACCCAGTAGTCCGGTTCAAGTAGTTTTAACAGAGCTGTTTAATGATGATGATGCCCTTAAGGAACTAGCAGAATTCTATGAAAAAGGGAAATTGAAGTACAAGGAAGTTGCAGAGAAGACTGTTAACTTGCTCAAAGAGATTGAGGATCTCTATGTTTTAGAGCCAGAAGGCGGCTTCTATGTTTTCTTTAATGCATCAAGATATAATCCCAACTCAAAAGAGATCTGGAAAGCTCTTATAAATGAGTATCAAGTAGCATTAGCTCCTGGAGTAGACTTTAATGGTTTTGAAGGATGGCTAAGGCTATCATTTGCTCCAGTAATCGAATCCCCAGAAACGCTTGTTGAGGGAATAACGAGGATAAGAGAATTCTTTAGGAAGCGGAAAGGGTTAAGATAATGCATTCTGCAATATTTTAAGGATCTCTTTGATTATTTCTTTTACCAATTCTTCTTCGCTTTGGATTCTATCCACAGGAATCTGAATAGCAGCTGCTCTTTCATGACCTCCTCCAACTCCTCCGAGACTTTTAGCGAGTTTAGAAAAAATCGCGGCCATGTTTACTTTTTTTCTGCTTCTCCCAACTACTCTGATGTATCTCTTAGAGTTCTCTTTTTTCCTTGAGACTACGAGAGAAATGTCAGCGCCTAATGAGAGTAGAGCATTGGCGACGGATGATTCATATGATCCAATTTTGCTCACTGTTATTAGAGTGTTCCCAATTTTTAGTAGTTGGAGCCTTTGAGCACCTTTTAATCTTGCTATTCTCTCTGGGAGTTCTCTCTGTTTTTCCTTTAGTATTTGATAAACAAGCTTTAAATCACCATTTTTAACAAGCTCTGAAATGTGGTAAAATGTTCTTGGTTGAGCATTGAGAAAGAAATTAGTATCGAAGAGAATCGCGCCGATTAAAGCATTTGCTAATTCTTTCCTCTTTATAAGCATCGCGAATTCTTTTTCATTCTCTAATAGTTCTAGTGCAACCTCACAAGAAGATGGATAAAACCTCCTATAAGCCACAATCTTTTTTTCTCTCGGTATTTGGCCATAGTGATGATCAATTATGAAAATAATTGTTGATTTCTCCACGAGATTCTTTATCTTGCTTGATGAGAATCTACGATAATCATGAATATCTACTAGTAGGAGGCAGTATTCTTCTGTTTCTTCCAACATTTTAAGAACGTGATCATAATCATCGCTGAAGGTCTTCAAATTTAAGGCTTCTATAAAACGACGTAGTTCAAGCGAGGGAGAATCAAGATAGATATATGCCTTCTTTCCTCTTAATTTAAGAAAATCTCGAAAAAGCCATGCCGTTGCATAAGCATCTATATCTGCTTGTTCATGGGGTAGTATAATTATGGGTTTGTCGCAATTAAGTATTCTTTCCAGGAATTCCTTTGGGGTTACTTGCTCTTCGTTCCTCATAGTTTTTTTCTCCATGTTTTCTTAACCTCTTCTGAAAGCAGTTAATGAAAACATTTGCAGCGTATTCGGCTATTTTTTCTTCTTGCATAACTAATGGGGATAATGGACTAATTATTACATTTATCTCTAGTAAAGCCTTTACAAAATTGTTCTCCACTGTGACGTCGGCTTCAATTGTGAAGGCTAGTAGTTTGCCAGAATACTTCTTGGAGATAAGATTATGTGCTTTTTCTTCGCAGAATTCTAGGATTTGAGAAATGGCATCCTCTGATAACCCTATTGTGGTATCCAATTTAAAATTGAATTGAAAAGAGTAAAGCGTCATGTATGAACCCTGTTACCCGCCCGTAACTCCCTTCTCACCGGTTGGGGTATACCCTAATTTTTTAAGCAGTTTTTCTAGTTCTTTTTTCCCAATATCTATCTGTCTCTTAAGCAAATTTAGCTGACTTTCAATGGTTGTTAATTCCTCTTCGAGTTCACTTTTCACATCGCCTAAGTTCTTCTTAACAAGTATATTAGCGCCTAGGAATTGATATACATTCGTCTCTCCCCTTTCCTCTGCTTTCTTCAACTCTTCAAGAGCGTGAGTTAGCTCTTCTTTTCTCCTTTGTAAAATCTGAAATCTGTCTTCTAGGGCTCTTATTTGTTGAGAAAGTATTTGGGCTCTTTGGAGAGTTTTAACTTTTTCTTCTTGGCTTGACATTTCTTATCACCTTTAAACTATTTAAAATGGCTGAAAGCCACCTAAAGTAAGAATTTATTGCTGCGCGTAAGGAGGTTGTGTCTCTACTGATTATTTCTATTCTTATTAATCTTTTCATTGGATCAAAATACAAAACACTCTTAGATCTTTCGGTAGGCGGAGCTTTAGTCTCCGGCTTTAACGCAGAATATATAGAGTCTAAGAGAGATTTTTCTGTAGAGATTTCTATTATTGCTCGCGTCTCCAGACGTGGTGTATTCTCATTCTCAGACATAATACTCTCCTTTTATTATCCCAGATCTCTATTTCGGATGGTTTAAACTTTTCATCATCTTTTTTGATATTTTTCAGCCATTTTTGTCGATATACTTCCAGATCCCGAATTACCCAGATACTGTAATTGAATTTGCTCTCCGTTAAATCCACTTTCCAGTTCTTCATATATTCTATCAGGAAATTATATGTTTCTTGGCATCCTTTCTCCTGACCTTCCTTTTCAACCAAGATTCCTTCGAAGAGGCCTGTGAATCTCCGATTAATGTGAACACCTAGTAAAAATATGCGCCCAAACAGCTCAAAGTAATAGCCATCAACTAGCTTATAAAAAGTGATAACAGAGGGATTCCCCATTCTAGTGTATACCACGAGGAATCCTTCATAACCCTCAGACTTAACTACGTATGCTATTTCATCAAGATTACTTGTTCCTCGCCGAATTATTGGAACACCTAGCGTTGCTGATAATGCTTTTATGAATGTGTTTGTGAGGGGGCTCTTTCGCCGTGAGGTGGTTATCACAATTTTTGGGGTAAAAGCTACTCTGTTACTCATCACTGGATTCTCCCTTAAACTTTTTTATTGAGAATTTCGTCTTTTTTAACTTCTTATAACCCGGCATTTTTTTCCATATTACTCTCTTCTTCTCTCCTGTTATAACAAATAGTTTCTTTCCAGTAAGTTCGTCCCTTTTTATTTCTTTATCAATCCTTATTCTTGCGTATGGAGAATTAACGGGACCGAATACTTCTATTACAGTACCTATCCTTTTCAGATCATCATCATAAACTACTACTCCAGGGTCCAGATACTCTGACACTTTTGCTATGACTATATTGGGTGCTATAGGTGACGGATGTAAAATATTACCTACTTTCTTTATCCTTCTTCTCACGTTTCTCAGCCTCTAATACTTTGGCTCTTTCTATAGTGACGAAGAGCAAGGATTGTGCATTCAAAACAATTTTTCTTAGCAGAGGGAAGTCATAACGTTCAATTATACCGATTTTTTCAATGGGTTCATAAATTTCCATAGGTTCTGCAAAAATACTGAGAGCGGGTATCTGAGGTCGATAGACGATATCTCCAATATCCACCTTATGGTCACGCCTGTTGATACGTGTCTTCAATGTTGGATCAAGTTTTATCAGTATCTCTTTCTCATCCAACACTATAGCCTCTGATTTATAAGGCAAAACCGCGTAAATGAATTTGCTACTAGGAGATGCTTGCATTACCCTAATGCTGCCATGAAGCTCCCCTAGATCTCTGAATCTGAATACAATTCTTTCCCAATAAACCGATCCTCTAGTTCTCTCCTCCATAAGCGTCACCTCTAAATCATAAGTGGAGTATTCAATAGCCAATTATTTTGCGGTTCATAACCATTTTGGACGAGAAATACTTAAAAATTAAACAGTATATTTGAGAAATAGTTTAGAGAAAAAGGGCCCGTAGCGCAGTCTCTGGGAGCGCGCCCGAGGAGCCATGGGGCTCCGGCGAAGCTGAAGACCGGGAGGTCGGCGGTTCGAATCCGCCCGGGCCCACCAATTTCCTGTTTCTTTTCCAATAGTATCTAGTTTCAAGAAATGACGCCCAGCTTAGAGATTTCTAGATGGTGCTTTGGGAAAATCTTAAAAATTTACATATAGTGAAGGGTATAGCATTATAGAGTATTGCTGAGAATTCATGCGCCGGTAGTCTAGTTGGAAGGATGCCGGCCTTCCAAGCCGGTGGCGCGGGTTCGAATCCCGCCCGGCGCACCATAATCTCTGGCCTTTTTCTTAACAATTTGTTTTTTAGCTGTTGCAGTATCCTCAAACAGTGATATCGCGTTTTATTAAAATATAATTATTCTCGTAGGATCTTTGAGAACATTATTATTATCAGGACGATACTTAGATTTATGATGGTGTTATATAACAAAAAAATCTAACTAAGAAATGACCTATCCTTTGAGAGAGCAATTTTAAAGTACTCAAGAGAGATGGGCGGTAGAGTTGCTTGGAGGCTTCTGAATGATGAATGAGGAGTTTAGGGATTTATCCGAGCTAAGAGAAATTGTGTTGCGAAATAAAATTCCTCAACACATAGCGGTTATTCCCGATGGTAATAGGCGGTATGCAAGAAAATATGGTCTAACAATAGTTGAGGCTTATAGGAGGGGTGTAAAAAAAGCTGAAGAATTTGCAGAATGGTGTCAAGATATTGGAATAAAATATCTTACATTTTATTCCTTATCACTCGAAAATCTTCAGAGGAGACCGCGTGAAGAACTAAATATTCTCTTTAATTTGATGCGAGTACACTTTAGGGAACTCATAGAGGATAAAAGGATACACGAGAATGAGGTAAGAATTAGAATTGTTGGGCGAATAAATCTTCTCCCAAGGGATTTAATAGACCTAATTGGTAAACTAGAAAGAACAACTGAAGAGTACGAGCGCTACCACATCACCTTTTTAATAGCCTATTCCGGTCGTGCAGAAATCGTAGATGCTGTGAAGAAGATACTGGCCGAGACACCTTATAATCACGAGATCACTGAGGACTTCTTCCGGAAATTTCTATACCTCCCAGATGTGCCAGATCCAGATCTTGTTATAAGAACATCTGGTGAGCAGAGAATAAGTAACTTTTTACTATGGTATTTAGCATATTCCGAGTTTTTCTTTATTAAGAAATATTGGCCCGAAATAACATTAGAAGATCTCCTATTAGTTCTGAGGGAGTTTCAATTAAGAGAACGAAGATTTGGTCGGTGACATATATGGCGGAGGAGAAAATAAAAGTGTTGAAAAAAGCAACAGCTGATGTTCGGAGAATGTTTGAGGAGTTTAACATAAAGCCTATTCATGAACTTAAGTATAGGTTACCAAGAAATAATCTAATTGACTTTGGTGTGATTATTGCTCATAGAGACTTTGACATTATTCTTGATGAATATCACAGCGGGCTAAAGTTTTCTGTCGTGAGTGGTAGGGGCCCCTCTGGGCCGATGCATTTTGGACACCTACTAGTATTTAATGTGGTAAAATTTCTTCAGGATCTATTTGGTGCTAATGTGTACATTCCTTTATCAGATGATGAAAAATTGGTTTTTGGCAAAATATCATCGCTTGAAGAGGGGTATTTTTGGGCATTAGATAATGCTAGAATAATTTTATCACTCGGTTTTGATAAGGAGAAAACGAAGATCTATGTTTCTTCAAGGCAAAAATGGGTGTATAGATACGCGTTAGATGTTTCGCGAAAATTAACTCTAAGTATTGTGAAAAACGCCTTTGGACTTGATGATAGCCATAATCCAGGGATAGCTTTTTATGCAGCTGTTCAGATAGTCCATATTCTGCAACCTACAATAGATACTGGTCAGCGAGTAGTAGTTCCAATCGCCTTAGATCAAGACGTATATATGAGAATCGCGAGAGACGTGGCCGAAAGGATGAGAATTCCGAAACCGGCGTCTCTCTACATAAGGTTTCTCCCTGGGTTAAATGGGCAGCCTATGAGCAGTAGTATGCCTGATACAGCTATATTTGTTAATGATAGTGAAGAGAAAATCTGGCATAAAGTTATGAAAGCTTTTACTGGTGGACAGCCAACTATTGAAGAACAGCGGCGCGAGGGGGGTAATCCAGAGAAATGTATTGTTTTTGAGTGGCTTAAAGCATTCGTGTTCGCGTCTCCAAAAGAGGCCGAAGAGCATGCGCAATTATGCAAGAACGGAGATTTAGTGTGCGGGTTTGATTGCAAACCGTTATTAGCTCGAACGCTTATTAAATTGGCAAGTGACATTAGAAGAAGAGCTGGGAGGATTTATTTGGAGGATTTCCTATGGGAAGCTTAGAATCAGAGGATTTTTCGAGTATAATGAAGAAAGTGATATCTCATCTTGAAAAAATTTTTAATGAGAGAGAAATTTTGATTAGAGAATGTAGGAAAGTTTTTCCCATGATAAGAGACGTTTTTAAATACGCGCATAGGAGAGAACTAGAGAAGGCGTTTGAGAGAATTCAAGAAGCAACTAAGAAAATAGAAGAAATTGCAGAATTTGTTTCTAATAGGAAGGAATTAATATCTAGCGGCATCTGGACAGACTTGGAGAGAGAATATGTAGAAGCCATGATCTTTCTGCAAATTTTGAGAAAATGTTTGGATAAAGAAGAAACTGATAATATTCTTTCTCCTTGGGCATTGAAAGTGGAAATAACATCATGGATTCTTGGATTATGCGAGGTGGCTGGGGAATTAAAAAGGCAAATATTATTATCAGTGCATAATGAGGAGTTTGATGTCGCTTGGTGTTTTCTCAGATGGATTCGGAAAATTTATGAAGAGGTATCAAAATTATCCTTTCCTTCATCTATAATACCGAACCTAAAGGCTAAAGTGGATTATGTCCGAAACATACTCATCAGTTCAGAAGAAATCTTAATTAGAGTAGAAAAATGTAGTACAACGAATTAGTTATTAGATTTCACTTAAAGTTCATTTAGGAGATCTATTTTTACTATTTGTTAAAATATACCAGCTTCCATCTTCGACAACTTTATACTTTCTTTTAAGTTGCTTGATTATATATTGTAATCCTCTAGCACCTCTCAACTTTTTCTGCAACCATCGTTTTGGGAGAATGTAATAAGGCGAACCTGCAGCAAAACTTTTCTCAGCTTCATTAATTATTTCATGTAGAATTCTAGATAGTGTATCTGTCATTAGTTCTATGTCGAGTGAAAAATCATCATCTGCCATCTAATCTCCCCCATTTAAGTCCATATTTAATGAGGTAACAATCTTATGAGATATATTATTGAAAAAGCAAGCTTAACTTTTGCTTATTTTCCCTGCGTATCCTTTTATTCTTTCTATCTCTCATAGTATAAAAACCTATCAGATTTATTTTATATCTTCATAACTTATGCCTGGTAGAGGTTTTAACATAACTAATTAGTGACATATATTCATCAAGGTATTCGTGAGACTGCAATATTAAAAAAGTGAGCTAGCTAAGTAATAACTCTTAATCGGATATTAGACAAAAATTCGGCTTGCAATTAAATTTGCCGCCTTAGAGTCTCTAGGGTCCTAATTTGAAAAAGCGCGTTATCTTTAAAGTCCGCTGGTGCTTAGCATGGCAAGGGAGAGAATAATTGTTAAAATTGCATTACACAAACTCCAAAGAATGCTCAGAAAAGTTCTGCGAGGATCAATTATTGATCCGCATTTAACGAGTTTAGATGAAGCTGCTACTATCACATTTTATGCCTTTTGTCTAAAGTTCCTTAGAGGAGTGACAAGAATAAATGATGTATTAGAGGAACTAGCTAAGAGGCTGGAAATAAAGCAGGCAGACCTAATTAGAAATTTAAGCAATAATTCGAAGAATGATGATCTTATAATTAATCCCCCTAGCTCATGTGTGCTGAATTACAATCTTTGCTCTCTGAGTCGGAGCAGCATAGCAATGGATGAGAATTTGTATTTTGATTTGATTTATCCGCTTTCAAGAGGAATAGAAGCAATAAGTATGAGTTCTTTTGGCGATAAGGAAGTAGTAAACGCTACCCTTATATATTTAGCGAAAATACTTAAAAAAATGCGTTTTGAAGACATTTTTGATTCAACCCAGAAATTAGTACCGATCGTCCAAGCTTTTGTTGCAGCATATAAAAAAACTGAGGATTACGTTAAAAAAGAATTAAGCGAATTTCTTAAAGGGAGAGTATTAAAATATACTTTGAAAAGCGATCCTAACTTAGATGAAATTTATTCTCAAGATATTTATTTTCTTATAAAAATAAATTTCTGTAGAGATCGGATAGAAAATGAAGATAAGCAAATATTAATAGAAGATCTCCGTTCTAAAGTCTTTAGAAAGTTACTAAAGGGATTAGAATATCTAGCTATGCTTAAGATCGACCCTCCTCCAGATGGATTAAATCGTGTTATTAGAGAACTACCGAATTACTTTGGGACTATTTTTAAGATAGGGAGCATGAAGAAAGGAATAATTTATTTCAGTAGTCCTGCAGAATCTATCCATAATATTCTACAATGGTTTAATGATAAAACATTTGCCAGCGTCGTAATGTCTCTATTAATTGGTGATACTGGTTGGATAGCTAGAGATGAGAATAATCTACTGGACGTTTTTAAAACGATCATCGGGAGTAGTCTCCTTATAGCTACTAGAAGCGCGCTTAGAAGATAGGGAATTCTGGGTTCAGAAATGTTGAATATAAATATATCAAACGTTATAGCATTCATTCTCATAACTATTATTTGGTCCGCATTAGCGATTATTGCTCGGCTTTTGAGACTTGAAAAGAAGAGAGGAATCGTAATATATCCCCTCTTCTTCATGATTAAAAGTGAGAAATTTAAGGAGTATATAAAACGTCTAGCCTACAAATATAGAAGGTTTTGGAGGACTTTTGAGAAGATTTCTCTGAGAACCTTCCCTATAGTGATCGTTTTCTCGATAATTTATCTCTCTCTCAATTTTTTCCTATTACTGAAGAGAAGGCTAATAATTACAAGTATGGGTATACCAATTGGTACAGAATTCACTCCAGTAATCCCTTTTATAACTATAGATCCGCGAATTATGTTAATTCTTTTGTTTAGTAGCTTTTTGGCCATTCTTCCACACGAAATAGCTCATGGTGCAGTAGGGGTTAATAATGGAATTGAGATAAAGTCAGCTGGATTCTTTCTCATAGCTGGGGCTATTTCTGGAGGGTTTATAGAAATCCCAGAGGAGATACTTAATGATGTTTTTAGCGACTATCAGAAATCGTTAATGAACAGCACGAGCAAGAAGTATTTGATCAGAGCTGTAAAGAAAACATTATCTGCTGGAACTGTCATGAACGTTCTTCTACTTGCAGTGTTTTTCGGATTTCTTAGTAGTTATAGTATATTAATGTCACCATTCTTTAAGCCAGCAGGAATCCTCATTGTAGATGTCATACCTCATAGCCCTGCTTATAAAGCGAACCTTACAGCTGGCACTATAATTTGGAGGATAAATGATACAATGATTAAAACAATTGACGATTTTAGGAATTTTCTTGCAAATTGCAAACCAAATCAGACACTACTCCTCTATACAAATAAGGGAGTCTTTAAAGTTAAATTAGGTAAGAATAATGGAAGAGCTTTTCTGGGAATATATTATGCAGAATGGTATGAGTCGAGACTTTGGTTTATACCTGACGAAGCCTACTATATAGTTTTTAACACTATTTATTTCAATTATCTGCTTCAATTTATAGTAATAGTACTTAATGCCGCGCCTCTATTTGTTAATGATGGGGCGAAATATCTTTGGATAGTTATTAGAAGGTATAAAAGACTTGGTGACGCGATTTATCAAGCGATAAATTTATTTTCTTTATGTATTCTGATTCTCACTATCTTAGGCGGAAGATTTTTACCATAATTTAGTTCATTTTCTCAATGCATAACCAGAGAAACCTTACTTGATGATTCAATGATGTAGTAATGCTATGAAAACAAAGGATGTGAGGTATGAAAAGGATGAGTGTCCAGCAGCCTTCCTTAAGACCAAAGGATATAATAACGGCTTCCCTGCAAAAGAGTATTATAGTGAAGCTTAAAAGCCAAAAAATCATTAGAGGAACGCTTGTCTCATTTGATCAGCATTTAAACCTCTTCTTAATGAGTGCTGAAGAGCTTAAAGAAGATGGATCATTGCATTTAGGTAATGTGGTTATAAGAGGAGATAATGTAGTATTACTAATCTTTCCTAAGGAGGAGGGGGAATAAAGTGACAAAAGGTACGCCTTCATTTGGAAAGAGAAATAAGACAAAAACGCATATTAGATGCAGAAGATGCGGCAGAAATGCATACAATGTTACTAAGAAATATTGTGCGGCATGCGGGTACGGGCGATCAAAGAGATGGAGAGAGTATAGGTGGTATAGACCGTATCGTAGACGTTATAGGTGACTGCTAAATGCCACCCAAACATGTCCTATATAGAAACATTGTTATGTCCTTGGCGTTTCTTCTCTCCATTATAATCATCACGATCTCTATAGCTACATGGGGTTCTGCAATAGGCTTTTCAAAGATTTCTGTAGCCTATAATTTATTCCTCGCGGTAATGATTTCATTAGCTTATTTATTCGCACTGATATTATTCGGCAGTATTTCCGAAGTTCTAGGTCATGAACCGGATTTACTTGTTGTAGTAGTCTCTCTATTAGTTCCTTTAGGACTAACCTATGCTATTGGTGTGTCATTTGAGGCCTCTCAGCAGATTGCAGGCATTCTAATAGGGTTACTGGTAGTTACACTGTACGTCCTATTTTCCTCCTCAGAATAATTAGTGAGAGGGCGCTTACCTTAATATTCAGATAAGGAGTAGATATTATCTTTTAAAACCATAAAAGTTAATCGGTGGTAATCTAATGTCATCTTTTAGAGGAGAGAGAAAGAAACTTGATCTGGGAAAGTACTCGTTAGTAGTCTTGGAGATGGGAGGAAAAAAGTTCGAGATAATCGTAGACCCGCGCGCTGCGCTTAAATATTATAAGCAAGAAGCAAAGCCGGATGATGCGATTATAATCTACGAAGTTTACTATGATGCACAAAAAGGGACACGAGCTTCCATAGAAGATCTCAGAAAGCTAGTAACAAAGGGAGCGATTGAACAGTTGAGGGAGAGGAAGGGGGAGTTATCGAGGGATGAAATTGAAAAGATCCGTAGTGAAGTAGAGGAGCTTGATGAGGACAAGATTAAAGAGCTTGCATCAAAATATATTCTTAAAAAAGGAGTGCTAAAGTTACCTAAAGAACTGCGGGATGAGCTTTTAGAAAAGAAGAAGAGAAGAATTATCAGTTATATTCAGAAATATGCTATTAATCCCGCTACAAATGCACCGTATCCACCAAGTAAGATAACAGAGGCTCTTCATCAAGTTCTCTCTGGCGAAAAAATCGAGGGCCAAAGGATACGAATTATGTTAGATCCTCTAAAGGAAATTGATGAGGAACTGCCAGCCATAATAAACGCGTTAAAGATGATATTACCTATTAGACTAGAAATAATAACAGTTAGGATCAGAATTCCACCTCAATACGCGGGTCCCTTATTTTCTCGTGTGCAAAAATTTGGTACTATTAAAGAAAGCAAGTGGCTTAATGACGGAAGCTGGGAAGCTCTTGTTGAGGTGCCTGGAGGCCAGTTTATGCAGTTCCATAAGATGCTAACAGATCAGACGCATGGCAATTTAAAATTAGAAATAATTGAGCGAAGAACGATCGGGTGAATATGTATGCCCATTTTTTTCAAGAACATGGATATCGTTGTGCCTGGAGATTTGGTCGCTGAGGGTAATTATAAGATAATTGAAGGAGCGTATAGAATAGGTCAGAAAATATATTCGCGATTCGTTGGTGTAATCTATATAAGGAACGGTGCAATAAAAATAGTGCCGCTAGAAGGAAATTACTACATCCCTAAAATCGGTGATCATGTTATAGGAAAAATTGTTGATTATAATCCAGTTTCATGGCAAGTGGATATAAGAGCGCCATATCTCGCTAAATTGGATGCAAGTGATTTTCTGGGAAGGCCATTGGATCCCATTAAAGAAGATATTACGCGATATCTTAATGTGGGAGATTTAATCTATGCTAAAATAGCATCAGCTGAGAGGGGTGCCATCCCATCATTGGTGGCAAGGGGTAGCAATCTAGGAAAAATCAGTGGAGGGAAGATTGTCGAGATATCGCCCCAAAAGGTACCTAGAGTAGTAGGTAGGAATCAGTCGATGATTAAGCTACTGCAGGAACTTACAAAAGCTAATATTAAGGTAGGTAATAACGGATTAATTTGGATAAAGGCGAAGAATAAGCAAATAGAGAATATTCTCGTAAGGGCGATAAAAAAGATAGAAAAGGAATCTCATATTCCAAAGCTTACAGATAGAATACGTGAATTCATTAGAAGGGAACTAGAGAAAGTTAAAGGAGGGGAGTAATATGGAACTAAAGGAAGAGATCATACTTTTAACACCAGAGGGTAAGAGATCAGATGGGAGAAGATGGGATGAACTTAGACCAATTAGGATGCGAGTGGGGGTTCTTAAGAGGGCAGATGGATCTGCCTTAGTGGAGATGGGTAATACAAAAGTTTTAGCGGCTGTTTATGGGCCTAGAGAAAGTCATCCACGCCATCTTCTGCCGCCAGATAGAGCTATTCTTAGAGTAGCTTACAGAATGGCTACATTCTCTGTGGAGGAAAGAAAAAAGCCGCAGCCTTCTAGAAGGGAAATTGAACTTTCAAAGGTAATTAAAGAGGCTTTGGAACCAGCCTTATATTTAGAGGAATTTCCGAGAACGGCCATTGATGTATATACATTAGTACTGCAAGCCGATGGAGGAACAAGAACAGCATCGATTAATGCTGCATCTCTTGCCCTCGCAGACGCGGGGATTCCTATGAAGGGATTAGTCACCGCTGTGGCTGTGGGGAGAATTGGTGATCAAATAATTGTAGATCTGAATGATCTTGAGGATAAATACGGTGACGCTGATATGCCAATTGCTATGGTTCCAGTCACTGGTGAAATCACATTGCTACAGATGGATGGAACAATGCCTCCAGATCTCTTCGAGGAAGCCCTAAAGGTGGCTAAGAGAGCACTAGAAATTATATATAATGAGCAGAAAAAAGCACTAAGAGAACGATATTTGAGGATAAAAGATGAGGTTCTAGGTGAAGAGAAATGATTAATGAGATTAAAAAAGAGATCGTTACTAAGCTTGAAAAGGAAACGATATTCTCTTTCTTATCTGAGGGCAAAAGAATTGATGAACGGGGACCTTATGACTTCAGACCTGTAAATATCATTCCAGCACTAATCAAAAAAGCGGAAGGCTCAGCTCTGGTGGAGCTAGGGAATACAAAAATATTGGCAGGAATAAAAGTAAGTCCGGCGAGACCGTTCGCCGACGAACCTAATAAAGGAATATTCGTTGTTAATACAGAGTTTGCTCCAGTTGCTTCGCCAATCTTTGAGCCTGGTCCTCCCTCCGAATACGCAATAGAGGTTGCCCGAGTTGTTGACAGAGCTATAAGAAGTGCTGAAATGATAAAGTTAGACGAATTGGTAATAATTCCTGGAAAACTTGTTTGGATGATTAATATAGACATCTATACTCTGGATGATGATGGGAACTTAATTGATGCATCAATGATCGGAGCAGTATCTGCTCTTCTTACAGGTTCAATTCCGAAGGTTGAAGTTATAGATGAGGAGAAAGAGGAAATAGAAATTATCAAAGAGGAGACACGACCGATACCTATCCAAGATATTCCCGTAACCCTCACTTTTGCAAAAATAGGTAATTATATCGTGCTAGACCCATCTCATATTGAAGAGAATATAATGGATGGGAGACTTACAATAGCGATTAATCAGAAAAATCAAATCTGTGCTTTGCAGAAGGGGGAGGGAGGAGGATTTAAATTTGAAGACGTTCTATTAGCAAAAGATATCGCATTAAGAAAAGCCGAAGAGTTAAGGTCGATAATTCTAGATCACTTAGCTAAAAAACCCAGAGGAGATGAAGCTTGGGAGGAAATAAGAGGTGAATGATAATGGGTCGAACGAAGAAGGTAAAATCTACTGGAAGGTTTGGAGCGAGATATGGAGCTGGAATTAGAAAGAGAGTACTAGCCGTTGAGCTTAGGAAAAAGAAAAAATATTTGTGCCCGTACTGTAACAAACGAGCGTTACGTTGGCGTGCAGTGGGGCTATGGGAATGCAAATCCTGTGGTATCCAGTTAGCGGGGGGAGCTTGGGATCCGATCTCAGATACGGGTAGGAAAATGCTATTATTGATCCGTAGATTGAAAGCCGTAGCCAGCAATCCCAAGGCTTAGTTCTGTTTAAGCCCTGCCACGTATTCTTCAAATTTTTCTAGTCAATATAATTGCAGATACTTCGTATTGGTGGTTCTTTTGAGTATCTTATTGATGGGAGATGATGCATTAGGATATCTTCTATTAGGTGTTTTAAAGGCATTTAGTAAAAATCTGGAGATAGAAGCATGGATTTTAGCTGATTCTAATCTGTCCAAAAGAATAGCAGCGAAGGGTTTTATACTTAATTTGAGCGGTGATAAGCACCATATAAGTTTTGATGGGACATTATCATCTTTTTTTGAAATGACGGGAGAAGAGTTTGATATAATTTTAATTAGTGATTTTTTCAAAAAAACCATGGAAAGGTTGTCAAGGCTAATAGAACTAGATATTAAAGCCAGAGAATTAGTAGTGGCTTCAAAGGTTCTTTTCCCTATTGCCTCAATAAATAAATTATTAGCGAAGAAGCTACCTACTCGACTGATAATTTTTGACGGTTTTACTTATTGGATAGGGAATGAAGTAAGAAAGACGGCAGGTGATACGATATATCTTCAGAAGAAATTCGATGGATTGTTCCCTAATATTCTAAAAGAGCCCGCTGAAATGGCTGGTATTAAAGTCAGAATCCAGCCAGATTTTGAAAATATTTATTGGGCATTAATGATGAATAAGTTGATAGTAGGAATGCTCAGCCTGTTGAATATTAAGCCCAGCGATATCATAGATTCTAAAAATGCTAGGGATATCTATAACTCCTTGTTAGAAGATTTAGAGAAAGTTTTAAGGATAGAAGGAATTAGCCTTGCAAGTCTTCGCCTCACAGTTTTCCACTATCTTCCTAGGTTAAGATACTTGAGGGATGATGCTTTAGAGTCTTTGAGAGAGTGGATATTTAAAGATATATCTTACTTGAGTGCTATAATTGGAGAGAGAGTTAAGACGAAAAACATAACTCTAAAGGCTTTGCCAACTATCCTGAAAATAATGCTTGCATTAAAGGACGTAAGCCATACGAGAGATTAATAAGGAATTTTTGAAGGTGTGGAGAATTGGTAGGGAGGGGGCGGAGGAGAATAAAATGCAAGAATTGTGGATACGAATGGATGCCTAATGAGGTACAACCCTTAAAGACGTGGCATTTGATATCGCCTATGCCAGATAAGCAGGGGCGTATAACAGTTACAGTTATGGCAGTTTGGGAGTGCCCTAAGTGTGGAAGCCGAGTAAGAGGGGTAATGGCCAAGACTAAAATTGGAGAAGAAAGTTTTAGGGGTCAGAACCGCACGCAGAAATTGATAAAGATACTTTCTGAGAGTAAGAGAGTCAGTTTAGAGGAGCTTGCTAAGCATTTTAACACAGATATCCGTACTATAAGAATGGCGATAGAATACTTACTAAAAAAGGGAATGATTAGAGGGGCTATTAAGGGATCATTCTTTGTTAGTGCTAATTGATGATTCTTTCTTAATTAACCTTTCATTGTTTTTTAACCAAATCTCAAATTTTGATTTCGCTATTAAAGCGCATATGCAGAAACTATAGCAATTTCCTTTGTATTCATATTTACCAAGTCTAGTATTGAAAATTAGCGCGTTTTCTTTTCCTTCTCTTGAGCATCTGCATATAAGAATTGTGGTGGGTAATAATCTGATTTCACTATTAGAGTGTGGAATACGAATAGGCATAGGTTTTCTCCTCTCATCCTCATCTTTATTTTTACTTTCAATCTAGTGCGAGAGTATTGAGTTTTGATAGTATATAATAGTTCGGATTACTCAAGTATCACGATACGTAGGGGGGTCAAGTTATGACAAGAGTTAAGACAAAAATTTTAAAATTTTTAGCAGGAAGAGGAGTGTTGTTAATCACTTTTCTACGAACGAAATCTAAGAATCTGTCCTCTATCCATACGACCTACAAATTCTTATCACGTGAAGAATATTGTAGGAAAGTGCTCAATATCTTAAAAAAATGCCAAACAATAAAATTTGAGAATTTATGGAATAACGAGATTTTTCTCAAAAAAGTTGGTAAAATTTTTCAAAACTTAATTGTTGTAATAAATCAAGGACAGAGATCTTATTTTCTCTTCTTCTTTGTAAAAAAATCGAAAATCGGAAGTGAAAATATAGCTGATGCTTTGTCCTTTATGTTTAAGTTAATAAATGAGTTTTTCCTAGGTTTTTGCCAAGCAGATGAAAACCTAGAGATACAAATATATATAATAAATTCATCGTCAAACATTTTTCTAAACGTTATAGCTAAGGCGGGTTCCCCTATTACGCTTATACGGTTTATCTTAAGTTTATTGTCTCAGAGAGACTTAGATTTCCTATTTGTTAAAGGCCAATATTTTAGCTCAATTATCAATGATTATTGTAAGGGAGCGCCCCTTATCTCGAAATTTAGGTTCATATCAGGGAAAAATCTTGATGATTTTTTAGCTTTTGTAAAATTCCTTAAGAAATTCTTTTGAGTGAAAATTTCATCCATGCTTTAAATATCGATACCGTGTGCCATCATAAATAAAAATACATCGGAGTAAAAACGAGATAATCGATGTCAAAACCCTTTTATATATCTTTTTGATGAAAAGCTAACATAAATGAGAGGTGCAAATTTTTGCGGTGAATTCTAGTGGTAGAAAGCGACATGGCTAGGAATGAAAAGGAGTTACTAAATAAGAGTATGCTTGCAGAGATTTTAGGCATTGACTTAGATAAATTAGAAGATCTACCAGAATCCCCGGTAGAACATAGATCCGTGGGCATTATAGGGACTGCTGGGCATGTTGATCATGGCAAATCTACCTTAACGGAAGCTCTTACGGGTAAATTTCCTGCAACCCATAGTAGAGAGCTTCTTCAAGGCATAACAATAAAATTGGGATATTCTCATCTGGATATCTACCTGTGCCCGAATTCTCGTTTGCCAGAATGTCTTGTATCTAATGCCCGACCCATATGTAAAGGATCAGAGAGACCAAAACATCTTCGATGTTATTCGATCTTAGACCATCCAGGCCACGAGATTTTGATTTCCACTATGTTGGCTGGGGCTTCGATAATTGATTATGGTCTTGTAGTAATTGCGGCCAACGAGCCATGTCCTATGCCTCAAACTAGAGAACACGTCACAGCCCTAGAAGTTATGGGTGTAAAAGATATAATAGTCGCTCAGAATAAGATAGAACTCGTTTCAAAAGAAAAATTGTATGAGAATTATAAGCAAATAATTAATTTCTTTAAGAATGAAACCTCTTACGGAATTCCTCCTATAATCCCAGTTAGTGCAGCTTTGAGAATAAACATAGATATCTTACTGGCGGCAATATTGCAGTTCTTTAAACCTAAACAAATTAATAGGGAAGGTGATCCAATATTCTACGTTGCCCGCTCATTTGACCCTAATTTACCTGGAACGTATCCCGAGAAGCTCATTGGAGGAGCTTTAGGAGGCGCGCTAAAAAGAGGCGAGTTAAAAGTTGGTGACGAAATAGAAATCAGGCCTGGATACATTACAGAAGATAATAAGGCCATCCCATTATTTTCAGAGATTGTAAGTATACAAACAGATGGAGGACACAAACTAGAGAGGGCATGGCCGCATGCTCTCATAGGAATAGCCACTAAACTGGATCCAGGAATAACCAAAGCAGATGGATTAGCGGGGTGCGTGATGGGAAAGCCTGATCACTTACCACCCATTGTCCAAAAGATACATGTGAAGAAGATCAAAATGTTTCCAAAGATTATTGGAGCGAAAATTGATATGAAAAATCCACCTCTGAGAAAGGGTGAGCAAGTACTACTAAATATAGGCACGAATAAAAATCTGGGAATCATCGAGTATACTGATGGGGAGGAAGCTGAGGTATCTCTTCTTAGGCCTCTAGCGATGCCTAAAGGGGAAATCGTGGCAATTAGTCGACTAGTCGAAAGGGAATACCGGTTGGTAGGTTATGGGATTTTAGATTATTGATATTAGGAAATAAATTACAGTGAAACAGCAGTTTTTCAAACAATTATTAAGTGCAAAATTCATTAATTTTTGAGGATTTTATTTTGCTTTTTTGACTTTTTGATGAAATTTCTTATCTTTTTGTAGCGCATGCTAATTAGTATTGCGGAGAGCAAGACGCCCAAATTTAATATATAACTTCCTTTTTCGCGTCTGATAAGAAAACCAGCCTTACATAGTCTTTCTATATTTTTTCGAGCTGAATCTGATGAAATATTTAGCTTTTCTGAGATTTCGCTGGGGGATACATCATTATAGGGTCCCTTCTGAAGCATATATAGAATTATCTGAAATGATGTGGGCCCTAATCTCCGAAGTCGTTCAAACATCTCCAAGCCTCGGATGAGATACTCCACATTCATTCTTTAAGCCTCAGAAAAGGATTATTGGTGAGAAATCTAGAATTCTCATTCGAATATACCTAGAATGTAAGAGTGTTACTATTAATCTTAACCCTACTAACTAATCAATGTTACTGATAGTTTTTGGAACTATCGTTTAGCTAATTTCATTTCTTAAATATAATGATACCTGGGATCGTCGGGGTGCGGAATATGGTTAGAAAGGAGGTTACCGTGCTTTTACCGATTTACATTAAGTGGTCAAAAAGTTTAGAGCAGTCCTTGAAAGCATACATTAGGTCATTGGCCATCGATTTTAGCATAAATAGGGTCCATGTTCTAGAGACGACAAAACGATTTACGAGATTAATGATCGAAGGAGAGGATGCTAACATAATGGTCAAATTTCTTGAAAAAGAATTAGGAAAGCCGATGGTTTGGAATGAAATTAAGGAAGAAGAGGAATACAAAGGCCGGGTTATAGACGTGAGAGATGATGGCGTATTAGTAGATATCGGACTTATAGGTGATGATTATTATAGAATAAAGGTGCCCTTTGAAGACTTTGTGAGAAAAATCTTTAGGGTAAAAACGAACATTCCTCGTGAAATCTTTGATTTCTTCGGTATTAGAAAATATTTCCCATTATCGGTTAAGGTAAACTTTGAATTAGAGCTTAATGAAAGAGAAAGGATCGCTTGGGGACTACTAGGAAGATCAACAGTTAAAATGTTAAGATCCTGGTTTTCGAAGAGATTTGATAGAATTGTAGTTTATGGTGCAACTAGATCACAAGTAGAAAAAGCGATAAGAGAGAGCAGACATGTCATAGATATTCTCAATGTAGAAAGGTTAGGTTTTCTAGAACACATTATAATATGCAAATGGGGAACATCAGCAAAAGGTTTAATTCCAGAGATAGGTCCCTTTCTCCCACAAGCTTACATGGGAGTATTTATGCCACGTTACGTGAAGAAAAAGATTAAAGAATTAAGTCGGGTAAATAGCTTCCAGTAATGATAACGGTAAATGTTCTGAATTTCCAAGCTACAAGCGAACCAAATAGATCATATATGAGAATCTCGAGAATTATATCATAACGCATCTTACTATCCAATGAGCAATTTTCACCAAGGAATAAGGCTACGGAAACGAATTTTTCACCATGAAAATTATATGGGATTTTCCAAACGGTGCGGGCCAGAAGAGTTCCCAAAGAAGGATTTGCCAAAGAAATACGAATTTCACGAATACTGATTATTCCCAACTTTAAAGACTTTACATGAAGAGGAACTATTAGCACTTTTCCTGCTTTATACTCATATAAAGTTGGCTTGCCGATACTGACAGTAATGTCTCCGATTCCATAATTAACTGAAGCATAAAGAATAGTAAAGAATAGAACGAGGATAATAAATCCACCAAGAAAGCTTTTTCTACACAAAATTTTCGGTCTCTTTATATGGTGACCTGTATAATACGATTTTTCTTTCGCAGTAAATTCACGAAGTAATAAGAGAGATAAGGTAACGATGAGGAGGAAACGAATAATAAAATTCCCTAGAACTTCCAATATCAAGCCCAGTAATGGAATCCTAAAAATTACTTTTCCAATTAGATACTTTTCATGCACCCATCCCCAGCTATCTGGATAGGGATTTGTATACGGATTATCCCCCTTTGTTAAGAAAAAACGCGTACCATTGACAACTTTTATGTAAAAGACTCTATGAAGAATTATCTCACTAGGATTATTTGGATTCCTGAACACTATAACATCCCCGACCGTAATTTTATCTGGGGGCACTCCAGCGATGATTACTAAATCTCCCTGATAGTAAGTAGGCTGCATCGAACCAGATATGATATGCGCTAAGGGAACATTTGTATGCAAAATAATGCTTAGAATTGTTGGTAACAATAGAATAACTAGAAGAATAGCTGTAACACTGATTAATTCAACGATGTCTCTTTTTGAGATAGAATATTTCCTCAAAACAATCCACCGCTGTGAATTAATCTAACATCACTTCATTACCTTATTACCTTTAGTGGATCCTCATTTAATAAGCTGGTGCCCTTAAATGAAGGAGAAGAGACGAATAAGCATATATAAAAAAGGTTTTCGTATTCTTGGTATTGCGGAATCCTTCAAGAAGGAATATTTTCCACACTTTGATAAATCGGTTATAGCGGGCGTAATTGTACGAGGAGACTTGCAAGTAGATGGTTTCGCCTTTAACTTTATCACAGTTAGAGGCTTGGATGCTACTGAGAAAATAATCGAATTATACAGGATGATGAGTAGGCCTGATATCAGCATAATTATGTTAAGCGGCACTGTAATCGCATTATATAATGTTATCGATCTCAATAAGCTTTATGATGATATTAAGAAGCCAATAATAGCGGTTACTTATGAGGAGAGCAAAGGGATAGAAAGGTTCTTGCTAGAGCTCCCAGATGGAGAGGAAAGAGTAAGGATACATCATAGGAATGGTCCAAGGATACCTATTCTGCTGAAAAATTCATTTAGAGTATTCATCAGACCTGTTGGAATTTCCATTGATGAAGCTGTTTATGTGCTCAATAGATTTACCATACATGGGCGTTATCCTGAACCCGTTAGATTAGCTCGAATACTTGCTAGAGCGCTTCTGAGCTATATTTTTAATAAAAGGGAAGAGCTTTGTGGCATACTTTCTAAGCTGTGTCGCGATAAAATGGGGAACGTATAGGATATCTGGAACCTTATGGTTGGACCATTTTAATCTCAAAATTATCTCTAAGGCAGATTCCGGATCTACCATATTTCCTGGAGACACATAGATTGTCGATTTGTTTTTTCTAATTCTAAAACCGAGTATCGAATCATCAATTACTATAGGAGTAACTTTCAAGCCGTTTTTTAAGAATTCTTTTCTCTTGAGCAGTTTCCCATAGAGTAGCTTTTTAGCGACGCCAATCGTAGGCATTGATAGGAGAATACCAGCATGAGTGGCTATTCCAGCTTTTCGCGGGTGCAATAAACCGTGTCCATCAAATATTATTACATCAGGTTTTCCACCGAGCGAGATCAGACTATCTATGGTGAGTAATAAGGGGATTCCTTCCCGAAAGAATAGGTATCCTGGAATATATGGGAAGAATATTGGCGTGACTACTATGGAAAGATAGAGGATTTTTTCAAGTTTTATGTCGTATAAAATACCTACTGAGATGCTTTTTTCTGGAAAAGTAGATCCAAAATAAGCTGTATCGAGTGTTATGATTCTTCTTATCCTCTCAATATCTAATGGAGTCAGTTTAATATGTTCCGTCAATGCTTGTTGAATGCGTTGAAGCATGGATAGTATGGGAACTGTGTCGAATGAATCGCTCTTAAGCAATACTTCATTAAAATTTTCGATGATATTATTCTTAACGATTATGCCCTCTTTTGATAGTCTTCTAGCTTTCTCATTTTTTCCGCCATAGGAGTATTTACCCAATTCACCTGTGCTCCTAACGACTTTATAACATGGATATTTATCTGGCCATGGATTATAAGCCAAGATTTGCCCAATACTCCTACTAGCCTTTATATCACCTAAAGCTTTAGCCAATTCTCCATACGTAGTTATTTTTCCTCGCGGTATTGTATGAAGCAATTGGTAGACAATGGAATATAAATCGGGGATCTCCAGAAGTATTTTCAATTTTTCAAAGCGATATTTAATTATCATGTCAAAGTCCTCAAGATAATAATTACTAAGACTCGCCTGATGGATAAGGTAATCTTTATGGTTAAGTTATTTTTTGTATTAGTTAGACCAAAATACCCGATAAATATTGGCTTTACCGCTAGAGTAATCAAGAATTTCGGATTCAGAAATTTAATCTTGATAGCACCTAGATGCGAATTAGATGATATTGCACGGAGATTCGCTGCGCATGCTCAAGATCTCTTAGATTCCGCTGAAGTTTTCTCATCTATTTCTGAATTCATTGAAGCAAAGGGAATACATTTTATTATTGGAACAACAGCGAGGGTTGGTGGTGATAAGAATCCCCGGAGAACAGCTTTATTATCCACAATGTTACGTGAATACATATTTCCAGAGGGTAGTCGTATTGCCGTATTGTTTGGTAGTGAGGATACAGGTTTGTCAAATAAAGAATTGAATATGTGCGATGTAGTTGTAACGATTCCGACATCGGAGGAGTATCCAGTTATGAATCTCTCTCATGCGGTCGCAATAATTGCTTACGAGTTAGCTATAATGCTTCGAACAATGCGTAAGCTCCCATACAGACCTTCTTCTCCTCATGAAAGAGAAATCCTGATCTCATATATGGAGCGGCTAATAGAAGAAGTCATGGGTGATGCGCCAGAGGGAAAAGTGGAAATATATAAGGGAATCGTCAAAAATTTTATTTCCCGGGCATTTCTGACTGGAAGAGAAGTGCATTCTCTCATAGGATTCTTTAGAAGAATATTAGCGAAAATTCAATATTTAAGGGACAAAAAGTACGGTGATTAATCTAGTTAGACCTTTATGAACTTTCATAGCAAACTGAGTTCTTTTTTCAAAGCCTATCTCTCTGATAAGAGAATTAAGATAATCTCTCATTTCTAATGGAGCGCAGAAACATATATGTTTCCTCCTCCTCAAGACTCTATAACTCTCTTGGAGAAATGCTCGGTAAAGATCTTTCAAATTTTTTCCAATAACTAGAGCAGAGCGGCCGTAAGGTGGATCAGTACCTATAGCATCTATTGAATCATCTTGAAACGGCATTCTTGACGCGTCTCCTATGACAACGTTAGCATCATCATGTAATAGTGATTGGAAATTGAATTGTGCTCCATACACTAGCCTAGGATTAATATCTAATCCCAGAGTGTAGCATCCAATACGGGAAGCTTCTAAAAGAATAGAACCAGAGCCACAGAAAGGATCTAAGAATATATCCGCATAGTTACAACGTGTTAAATTAACGATTAGCCGGGATATCTCGGCATCCATTGTGGCGGAGGGAGCATAAGGTCTGTATTGAGGCTGATACCGAGTTATGTCGAGTCGAGAGGATCTGAGAGGAATTAGAATGAAGCTATTTTCCTCAAGTTTCATAATTTCTATTGGTATTAGAGGATTATCTAAATTTACATAAGAGTTCCTGAATACTCTCCTTATCTTTGAAGCCATCTCATCAATCTTAGAAAAATCACTAGTTAGGATGGAAAAGGAGAACGGAAGTGATTCGTTAGCAGCTTCTTTAATAAGCTTTACTAACTTTTCTATTGCCTCATCGCAAGTCGATCCAAGGAGAAGCCCGACATACTTTATTAAAGATGCTCTCTGGGAGAGAATTAAAGCGGTTTTGAGATCGGTTTTTAATAGAACAAGTCCTCTCTCTATTCTATCGAACTTAACTTGTGCCCTAAGACTCTCTAAGATCGCTTTAATTTCCTCTAATGCTATCGGATGTTTATTTTTTATAGTGAATATCAGTATCTGATGATTACTATTTATTGGCATTTAAAAAACCGACTAAGATTTAAGTTTTCTATAAAAATCTTTGAAGAGAAAGGCTTTTATAAAAATAAATGTGTGGGAAATATAGTATTTCCCATGTATTCCCTAAAACAGTCTTACCAATGTGTTTTCCTCATTTAAGGGTGTCTGAATGAGTATGATTACAGTTAGTTTTAAAATTCCGAAGCAAATTCTTGAGCGTGTTGATCATCTTGTAAGATTAGGCATCTTCTCGAGCCGTAGTGAATTTTTCAGAGATGCTATTCGGTTGCATCTACAGAGATTCGAGAAATATATAAGAAGGGGTGAAATTGATAGGTTGATCTATGACAGGTTAGTGGCGCAAGAGGAGTGAAGAATCCACATCATTTTTATACTTTTTGTTACACACAAAATTAAAACCATTTAATCAAGAATACGTGAGGGTTACAAATGGGTGCATATAAATACATCAGAGACTTTTGGGCTGAGAAGAAATCCGAGATCTTTCAATTATTAATGAAGCAAAGAGTAATGGAGTGGCGAAGACAGCCTGCTGTAGTTCGTATCGAGAGACCAACGAATTTATGGAGAGCACGTGTACTTGGCTGGAGACCTAAGCAAGGTTTTATTTTAGTTAGAGTACGTGTGAGGAAAGGTGGTCAGCGCAAACCCAGACCTAGGAGTGGAAGAAAAACGAAATCTCTGGGAGTGACTGGACATACTGTTCGAAAATCTCTTCAATGGATTGCGGAAGAGAGGGCTGCTAGAAAATATAGAAACTGTGAGGTGCTGAATTCGTACTGGGTTGGAGAAGATGGGCAATATGTTTATTATGAAGTGATTCTTGTTGAACGCGATAATCCGGTAATAAAGAAAGATAAAGTTATTGCTTGGGTAACAGAAAAACAACATAGAGGAAGAGTATTTAGAGGATTAACGAGCGCTGGAAAGAAGGCAAGAGGACTTAGAAATAAAGGAAGAGGCGCGGAAAAAGTTCGGCCTAGCAGAAGAGCGGTTATTAAGAGAAGAGCAAAAAAGAAGAAGAAAGCTCGAGGAGAATTATAGGTTTTGCACAGTTAACATAATGCCATGCTATCTTTAAGACGTTAATATAATTCACTCGTACGAAGAACATTTCTCTAAATGAACTCTGAGAATGATATGCCTAAATTCGTTTTTCTCACTATCCTAATCTTATAGCTTCTCATTTTCGTCATCTTGAATCGGCTATTGCTTCCGTTGCATCAAAAAATTATTGCTAGGGGAAAAACATGAGGCCAGAGGATACCGATGAACCGGTTATTCCGATTAATACAAGGTTATTAGTTACGGCAAACAGATATTTCGAGCTTGATGCGGCAAGTGAGATATGGCATATTCTACGTAATACTAACATTGCTTACGATGCTGAGGTAGTATTCATTAGAAGGGGTAAGTGGTGGTTAAGAGGTTTAATCGCTTTTGTTTTCGAAACTCCGTTATTATCGTTAATTGATATAATGAGCAGAATCAGAGATTACTTACTGAAGAAACCATGGATTATGGAGTTTGCTCAGAGAATAATTCCAGTGGAGAAAGTCTCAACTAAGTTCGAGGAAGTGAAAGAATTTGTCTGGGAAACAGCTAATAGGCGACTTGGAGAAGAAGACAAGTGGGCCATAAGAGTATCTAAGCATGAAGCAAACGTAAAGAGAAGAAAAATCATCGAAGAGTTAGCGAAGGGAATTAGTAAGGGTAAGGTTGATTTAGAAAATCCTGATTGGATAGTTAATGTGGAAGTTATTCGGAATACATACGCAACAGCAATTGTACCAACTAACTGTATAATAAGGAAGAAGGAGATAAAGATTCAAGCAGACTGCTAATAAAGGCAAGAGAAATTCTAAAAAAGCAATCATAAAAGCATGTTAAATATATGAGGAAGGCTCAGGGAAAATAATGCCGGGGTTGCCGAGCTGGCACGGCGCCAGGCTCGAGACCTGGTGGCGATTACGCCTCGCGGGTTCGAGTCCCGCCCCCGGCACCACTTTTACTCTTTATTTTGTTTCCTAGCTTATGATTATTGAAAGATTATAGAAGAAGGCTGTTCTGATGAGCAATAGATCGAGAGTACTCGATGCATTTCTTAGAAAACTTAATTATATCTCTAAGAATTTGGCTAGGGAATCATCCACGAATGTGAGACGCGCTTTAATGATCTTAGAACGTATTACAGATGTTTTAGAGAGTCTCGCTAATATCCTAAACGATTATCGAAACTTACTTAAGTTAAGCGAGATTCGTTTGATTACAAAAAGAGTTTGCAGAATTATTGAGGAGAATGTTTCAGTCATAGACTCCCTTTTAAAAGGGAATATCTTCTTAAAACTTCGATTAGCTAAAGTGTTATATCAAACGGGCTGCATAGAATTTTCTCTGAAGTTGTTTTCTAGTTCCTTAGAGAGCATTATTAAGGAATCCTCAGATTTTGAGAAAGTCGCCGAGTTTATAGACGCATCATTCGAATGCGGCTTGCTTGATTTTGCAATTAAAGCATTAGAGAGATTAGTTAATATGGGGCTTAGCTCTCTAGATATATCTTATAATTTAGCTCTAGCCTATTATTTAGCTGGTCAATCTTTAAAGTCATTAGAGATGATTAAAAAGACGATCAGAAAATATGGCGAAAAAAGACAGCTTAGTGGGCTGCTTAGCGCCGTTTATATAGCTATGGGGGAGTTTGAAAAGGCAAGTGAGATTCTCGAGAAATTGAGATGACTTAAGAGATATACTCCATCAAGTATTTTTCGTATTCCCTTACTTCATGTTCGGATAATTTTCTTCCTAACCTAATTTCGAGGAACTGTTTTAATGATAGCACAATAGTGTTTCCCCTCTCCCTGATTATACCTATGAACCTAAGTGAATCAATAACTGACGCATCATACTTTGCTAGAGCAAGCGAGAGAGGCATGGCTTTTAATTCTAAAATTTCGCGTAGTAATTGCATACTAGCGGGACCAAGCTCATAGATTTCTTCTATTATTGATTGTAATACTTCCTTCTCATAAGCTATCCGTGGCGCTTTTTTAATCTCAATCTTCTTCTCTAGCTTTGGAGCTTCTTTCTTCTTAGGAACAGCGGGAGGTGGCGGTGGAGCTGGTAAAGTTTTTTCCGGAGGAGGGGGCGGCGCTATCTTCTTCTCTAATTTCTTCTCAGCTATAACTGCTTTTTGTTCTACTGGGGGTTGTTTAGGCAGAGTTACTTTTCTACGCTTTTTAGCAATTTTCTCTTCAACTATGTGCTTCGTCTTTTCAGCTAATTCAATCATTTTTTTCTCGATTCTCTGTAGTAGTTCAGGAGAACCCTTAGGATCCATCGTCATTTTGGGCCGTACACGGATGAAGACTGGGAATGAAAAAGATGGAGCTTTCAAGTAACCATTACCAGGAGCGAGTGTTGTAAAAACATCAATTAGGTTAGAGTGTATGCCGAAAATTCTTGATAATTCTACGGCATCTTCCCTCTGAAGCTTTAGTGCCAGTAATGAATTACAATTCATGATTACCTCTTTACTAAGATCTCGAGGGCTTTGAGTAGCTAAAATAAGCCACACCCCGTACTTACGTCCTTCCCTAGCAATTCTTGCGATTATCTCCCTAACTGGGTCTTGTCTTCCTTTCCTTGGAGCAAAGAAATGAGCTTCATCAAGAATTATCACTACTTTAAAGTTTAATCCTTTGCCCTTTGCTTCTTCGAAAATATTCTTCAAAACATCAGCTACAAAGAATCTTATACCATAGTCTCCTAGAGGAGTATTCGCTAATCGAAAAATAGTTACATAGCCAGGTATCAGAAATTTCCTAGGCGTTATATATCTCTGAGAGAATAAACCGCTCTCCATTAATGCTCTAATACGCGTTATTAAGGCCTGTTTCGTTGATGGATGTAAATCACTTGCCTCAACTTCATTTAGCAATTCTTCTAATTTTATCTTTTCTCTCTCTCCCATAAGTTCTTTTAATATTAAAGCAAATCTCTGCTCTTTAACCCCGTATATGAATAATAATCGATCAGGTGTAAAAAGAGGACTTAAGTGTGGAGGATTATAATCCCAGTCAAAAATGAGTAATCTTTCTTCGAGGGTTCTTGGGGATAATCCGTATTCTGAAAGAATTTTTACTTGGGCTTCATCAATATTTTGAAACGCTAAACCTCCGTACTCATTATGTAAGTCAAATACAACAACCGCTAATTTTTCTAATCCGCTTTCGATTAACTTTACTAGTTCTTCAATAATGACAGCAATAGTATATGATTTACCACCACCAGTAGTCGCGGTGATCAAGAAATGTCTAGCTAAATCCTTGAAGTTGTAATAAATTGGAACGAGCTCTGGGTGAGTTAATATTTTACCAACCAATAAACCCTTCTCTGGTCGAGTACGAGTTATAACACTACTCAATAGCTTAGATGGAGGCAAATATACGATCGAACCAGATGCAATAGGTCTTTTGCAAGAGAATAACTTAGAATCTTTTATTTCTCCCAAAACATCACAGAATGCAGTTGATATTTGGCCAGTTCTAATGATATCAACAATTTGAGCCAAGATAACCCTTTTATCTCTCTTATCTATCGCGATAACGTATTGTCCTTTTATAGTTTTTTCAATATCGTCGATTTTAAATGAAAATTCCGACGTAGTAACTTTTCCTGTTACGATCCCTATCCGAACGAGATTTTCTAGCAACAATTTCACCGAGGAGAGATTATTGATATTAATATGCGGATCCCCTGGGACTGGAAAAACCACTATAGCAAAAGAACTCGAAAAATACGGATTTAAGATTATTCACTTAGGCGATTTAGTGATTAAAGAAAAATTATATATAGGGTATGACGAGGAGAGGGGAGCCTATGTTTTAGATCCCGATAGAGTAGTCAAGAGATTAATTGAGATTGAATCAAAAAGCGATGCGCCAGTAATTGTGGAAGGCGTTGGAGCAGAAATAGTACCTAAAGAAAAAGTTGATGTTTGCTTTGTTCTCATATGTGAGCCTAGAGAGTTAAAAAAGAGGTTGGAAAGGAAGGGCTATCCTCCAAAAAAGATTGAGGAAAATCTTGAGGCGGAGAGAATGAGCATTATACTAGGTGAGGCATTGGATAATTATGAGGAAAAAGTAGTGGTGATAGACACAACCAACATATCGACTAAAGAAGCAGTGGAGAGGATTCTAAGGGAATTTAAGAAGAGGAGAATAATGATTCCTAAGGAGGTAAGATGTAATGGCAGAAATAAAGGATAAAAAACTGAGAGATCTTGGGGAAAGATATATTCTCCAAGAGCTTATCTTCCCAAGACTAATGGCGGATGAAATTAATATTGACGAAGATGCGGTCATGATTCGAATTAATGATAAGTACCTTGTCATTAATATAGATACGTTCGTAGGATCTACTGATGCTCCTCCAAGCTTATCTTTTAACGATATTGGATATAAGACGGTGATCATGGCTGCTAGTGACGTGGTTGCAAAGGGAGCTAAACCGAAGATTTTTTTATCTTCTATCTCCCTGCCACCTGATACCTCAGTTATGCAACTTAAGGCTTTATTGGAAGGTATTAGAGAAGCCTGTGAGAGGTATGGGATAAAATACATCGGCGGTGATCTAGGAGCGAGTAATGATGTGGTGATTACTGGAGCTTGTTGTGGGCTAACTAATAAGGTTATACTAAGAAGAGGTGCTAGGCCAGGAGATCTCGTATGGGTAACAGATGAATTCGGATATACTGGTGTTGCGTTACACTATTTGCTAAGGGGTGGGGAGAGGGTTAAGGGCATAGAAGAAGCTTTATCACGTTTTAAAAAGCCCAAGTTAAGGATTAAGGAAGCTGAGATTATAAAGAATATCGCGACTTCAGCCATGGATAGTAGTGATGGATTAGCTATAACTCTTGATACAATTGCTAGGATGAGCAAAGTTCGCATAATTCTGGATGAAATTCCTATAGCCGAAATTGCCGTAGATTATGCAAAGATAAATAATTTAGAGCCTAGTGACCTAGCACTTTATGCTGGAGAGGAATTTGAAATCGTTTTCACAACTCCTGGTCATGTGCCACCAGAGACTATTATAGAAGCTTTTAAACAAAATGGTTTAAAGGAACCCATACTCATAGGAAAAGTTATTGAGGGAGAAGGAGTTTATTATAGGCATGAGAGAATAGAAGTAAGGGGTTGGGAGCATTTTAGGGGATGACAATGAGTGATCATGAAAGGAAGAAAAATAAGAAAGATTTGACAAATAAGCGCTTACTATTAATAGACTCCTCTTTTCTAATGTTACCTGTAAGCGGTAGAAGAAGGAAGATATTAAACATAGAGGATGTTCTTTTCAGGTTATCTGAGGGAAGAGTATTGGCGGTTTTAGAAAGTACTATTAGAGAGCTAGAATTTCTAAGAAATAATGCAAAGGGCAAAAAGAGACTAGCGGCCGACTTCGCGCTTGAGCTAATTAGGAGAGCAAAATTCCCAATTATAGAAGTGGATAAGAAGATTGAAGAAGAGGTTATGAAGCTTAAGGAGAAACTTAAGGGCTGGGAGGTGCATGATGAGATATTAGCGAGAATGGCCAAGAAACTTAATGCGGCCGTAGCAACCACAGACTTAGAATTAATGCATAAGTTAAGAGATCTGGGTGTTCCCGTGTATTATTTGCGAGGAAAGAAATGGATTTATGTTTCTGGAGAGTAATTCTTCTCTGGACGGAATTCGGTATCAGCATTTTTGGTTTCTTCGATATTAGAGTCTGGAAGTTTTATTATTGAGGTATTCTCGGGTGTGAGTATTAGGTAGTGTTGCCCTAATAGCAGGCAGTCCCCATTTATTTCCTTTATAAACTCTATGAGCTTACTTAGTAATTCCTTGGCGTACTCACTATCTTCTAACATTATCTTCTTCAGACCAACTATAACGATGGTCTCCTTTTTGAGGAGTTGAATAATCTTGTACACATCATTAGATGAAGCTAATCTAATAGCATACATCATTCTCCGGGGGGCTGATGAGACATTTCCATTATGGGAGAAACCGGGATTTTCCCGAGAAACTACTTTAAGATTTCCTCGAATAGGCTCTCTTCGTTTGATTATCTTCTTTAACAGACTCAATTTCCTCACACGGAATTAATACTATGCTACTGCTTTTGCTTTCAGACGTAATAAAAATTAGAAAAATATCGAGGTAATACAGCATAATTAATTATTCGTGGACCTTTATTTAGCGAATGTTTTATATAGTTTTTCACCCGGTTTACTACACGATATAGGATAAATAAAATTCTAGAATAATTACAGAGAACGTAACATAATTTTCGTCTCATTAACGAATCTATTCAGGTGGTATTATGGCTTATGCGCCTGGTACGGCACAAATTCCCGTGTTAATTCTAAAGGAGGATGTTAGAAGAGAGCGCGGTAAGCGGGCATTACACGCGAATATTAGTGCTGCTAGAGCCATAGCGGAAATTGTTAGATCTACGCTTGGGCCGCGTGGAATGAATAAGATGATTGTTGATACTCTAGGGGATATAGTAATTACTAATGATGGTGCGACTATTCTTGATGAGTTAGATGTTGCTCACCCAGCAGCAAAATTAATGGTACAAGCTTCTAAGGCGCAAGATAATATTGCTGGAGATGGTACTACGAGTGCGGCAGTATTAGCGGGTGCTCTTCTATCTCAAGCGGAGAAACTATTAGATGAGGGTATTCACCCCATTCTTATTGTAAATGCTTTCAAGAGAGCTCTGGAGAAGGCGAAAGAATTTCTTGAAACAAAGTTGACAAAAACAATTGATATCAAGAAAGATGTAAAACTTCTAAAGAGAGTTGCAATAAGCGCCCTCAATAGCAAACTTCCTCCCGAGGTAAGGGAGTATTTCGCGGACTTAGCGTACAAAGCCGCTACAATAGTGTATGATGAAGAAAGAAATTACCTAGATATGGATCTCATTAGTATTATTCAGAAGGAAGGGAAGTCTTTAACCGATAGTGAATGCGTAGCTGGAGTAGTTATTGATAAGCAAGTAGTACACCCAGAGATGCCAAAGATTAAGAGAAACGCAAGGGTAGCATTAATTAACCAGAACATAGAGGTCGAGAAAGCCGATGTCACATCAAATGTAACTCTAAGGGGAATTGAGGCTCTAGAGACTCTAAAGAAGAAGGAGAAGGAAGAAATTGAGAAAATGGTCAAAAAGCTTATCGATTTAGGAGTGGACGTTGTATTCTGCCAGAGAGGCATAAGCGATTTGGCACAAGATATCATGGCTAAGAATGGAATAATGGCTGCTAGAAGAGTTAGAAGATCCGATATGCTTCTTCTCAGCAGAGCAACTGGAGCAAAAATCGTCAATAATATTGAGGACCTGACTGAGGAGGATATAGGCTTCGCCGGCATAGTTGAGCAAAAGAAAGTCGGAGAAGACAAAATGATTTATGTAAGGGAGTGCAAGAACCCTAGGGCAGCAACGATAGTGATTAGGGGTGCCAGTAAGCATGTGACTGATGAAGCTGAGAGAGCTATTAAGGATGCTATACATGTTCTAAAGGATGTGCTTGAGGACAAGAAGGTATGTCCTGGAGCAGGGGCTACTGAGGTGGCATTACACTTAATGCTTAAAGATTGGGCGGATAAGGATCCAAGCCTAAGTGGAAAAGAAAAATTAGTTATTAAGGCGTACGCTGATGCGTTATTAGAAGTTCCGAGAGCGCTAATAGAGAACATGGGTGGAGACATCATAGAACTAGAGGCTGAGCTCCTGAAGAAGAATAGACTAGAGGGCGGAGAAGTGGGTATTTGGGGCTTCGATGCATCCGAAGGAAAAGTTGTTAACATATGGGAGGCAGGATTAATTGATCCACTAAGAGTTAAGAAGTACGTACTAAGCACAGCGACGGAGGCAGCTATAACAATTCTAAGAATAGATGATGTCATAGCATCTAAGCCAAAGAAGGAGGAAAAGGAGAAGAAGAAAGAGGAAGAGGAAACTTCCGAATCTTCAATAGGTTCGTCCTTTGACTAAAAGTACCTAACCTCCCTTTCTAAAAATTTTTAGAGTTACTTCTGTTTCTAATTTTTCTTCTACCTCTGCGGTATAATACGTAATATCCCCAATCTCGTCCATTATAGCGATTATCAATTTTCGATTCTTTTCTTTGCATTTCTCAACAGCTTTTGCTAATTCTTCCAATTTAATGGCTCTAAATGACTCCGCTATCATGATTGCTGCAAACGGCTCATTATCGAACACCGTGGAACCCTTAGGAAGCATTAAGAATGGTAATAATTGGTCATCAGAAACTAGTATGATAAAGCCCTTAGAGCGTAGATCCTTATAAATCGTATAGAGTTCCCAAAGGTTCTCTTTTTTTCTTGAGAAGAGCATAAAAAGGTCATCATGCGGGACTGTCTCATCATCTCTAAGCACTTCAAGTTTTCCAGTATTAATCAAATATAAAGCCTCTACAGGATGTAACTCTATGTACTCTCCGTGGTCTTTTCCATAACCATTAGCAAGAAAAGCTCTCCAGTAGGGATTTGCCTTCTTGTAAACAATTACTTTTGAGTCCTTAATAAATCCTTTAAGACTAACACCCTTCATTCTCTTCGACCCTATTCTCCCAAACATATTATAAAGGAATGCAATACGTAGATATCATCTGTCTTTTATTATGGTATTACCCCAACTAGTTAAGTCAGTAAATTGTTAAGGTTATGCCCATGGATATAAAATCTCTGCAACAAACACTAAAATCTCTCGCAATATCAGTCTCTAGCAAACCTATAATCTTTAGAATTGATGAATTAAGCAACAATGACTACGCCTATATTAAAGATATGATTGAATCAGCTAGATCATTAGCGCTTGATTTACTAAGTGAAGAAAACCCCAGTGAAGTTCTTGCTGAAGCTTTTATTCAAACATTAATAATAGCGAATATACTAGGGATCGATCTGGAAAAATCGTTAAAGGGTGTTTTAGAAAAAATATTTGAATCCGTTATGGAGTGTAATTGATGTAGCTAATCGTAATGATGAAGAACCCTATGCTGACAATAATGAAGAAAGCCGCCGCCTCTGAATTAACCAAAGAACATATCTAATGAGGCTTGAATTCCAGCTTTTTTCTCACGTTCAATTCTCTTGTATACTTCTCCTAACTCTTTCTCAACTCTTTCTCTGGAAAAATCATGCTCCTCAACGAGGAACTCGATGATTTTCTCTCTTTCTGGTTCCTTAAATTCTATTTTATAATTATCAGTGACGGGAGGGTTTAGAAAAATCTTCTTAATCTCCTCTGGAGGTACTTCGAATTTCCAAATAATTCTCTTTTGCTTCAGCAAATTTTCTAAGCTTCCATGCCTCTTTACGAGTTCTAATGCTCTTTTAGGCCCAATTCCTTCAATTCCTTCTGGATTAAAGTCGGTTCCTATTAATATGGCTATGTCAACTAACTGCTCTAACGTAATTCCGAGTTTGCTTAATAGGTCATTTAATTCATAAAGCGTAGGTTTTTCCTTTTTCTGAAGAGTCATCTTCAAGTTTCTCACGACACGAGGAGAACCGTATAAGAAGGAATCATAATCTGGGCTAGAGACAGCATAAGCTTCTCCTTTCTTAACTAAGTATGCTGCTTGTGCTTCTCCATCATGAGGAGCAGTAATTATTGGAACGCCTAGTAAGGAGATAAGTTCTTTAGCACTTGCTACTAATTCATCAGTGACCATCATGGCCTGCTTCGCAAACTTCACGGCCTCCTCTATTTTCCCCATTGCTAATGCTTCTTCGTATTTTTTCTGCGCTAATTCTCTTCTCTCTCTTCTCTCCTCAATGGTACCTAGCTTTAATGGATGTGGTGGTCCATCAAACACGTATACGGGTCTAATACCAAGAGCAAGCATGCGGCATGTTCGATTAAATATTCCCACTAAGTGACTAGTGATTCTTCCTTTCGAATCTCTTAAATAGCCTCCTTTCGGATCCCTAATTGTTGCAAGCATTTCATAGATGGTCGGTAAGGCATCAATGGCTATTACTTTTCCTTCAAAGTGGGAGGGATCCACTTCCTTTCCTATACCAATTTCCTTGATTAGGGGGCCTATTTTAACACCCAATGTAACCAACCTACATAGCATAGAATATAGTCTCTAATAAATTGAGATCATTGCTCAAATAAGAATAAAAATAATTTGAGGATCTATGGCTCCCAAGGATACTTATCAAGCTTTACTTTTCTTAATTGGGAGAGCACGTATTCTCTAGTTTCATCTGGGGAGGGAAGTCTATGGATTATTTTTCCATTTTCAATGAACTTAATCAATAAAGGTTCAGCATCTGGTCGAGGTGGCTCAGCGTCTTTTGGCGTGACTATATAGTGGAATCTACCGTTTTCTTCGTATCTCCACACCTGCTTTATGCCGTCAAACTTTCCACGTTTGGATATTGGATGCCACTTCTCCTCTCTTCTTATTGCTACTATATCCATTGCATAATCGATAAAGGGAGCGCGCGCTACCGCAGATCCTATCCCAAAACCATCGGCTCCAGCTTTTAATAATTCTGGAATGATGTCCTCATCGATTCCTCCAGAGAGAAAAATCTTAACCTTATCATATCCTCGCATTCTCAATTTCCATCTTACTTCTCTTACAATATCAGCAAAATTGCCTTTCCTACTTCCAGGGGTGTCTAATCTAACACCGTGTATCCTTTCTAACCCAATTGCTTCCACGGCCTTTAACGTTTCCTCTACTTCATCGGAAAATGTATCAGCTAGCATTATTCTAGGGACTTCGGGTGGCATGTATTTATCGTAAGCTTTCCATCCCTCAGCATGATCCCCCCTGACAAATTTGTAAATAATCAGTAGGCTATGAGGCATTGTTCCCGTAGGGTTCTTTCCGAGCAATTCAGCCCCAACTACACATGAGACAGCATCGAAGCCTCCGATGTAGGAATAATAATCACAGAAAGGTGCTATGGCGGGGTGTGTCCTTCTAGCGCCAAAATTAACAATAAGGACATTTTCACCCGCAATTTTCCTTAATCTAGCGGCCTTTGTTGCAAATCCAGAACCCGCTGCTAAGAAGCCTAGAATAGGAGTTTCTAGGAGTACGAATTCGCCATACGGTCCAGTTATCACGAGTACGGGAAGACGTATTCCATTTAAATCTCTTGGGGTAAATATTGTTCCTTCTGGTAGAGCATACACATCGACTTTCTTACCCTCTAGAAGCTTTAGAGTATCTCTTAATCCACCAAATACGATCCATTTATAATTACGAGGCCATCCACTCACGGTGAATTCGGCGGCTACATTTACGTTTTCTAATCCATCGTTTCTGAGTATGTTTAATGTGCGTATGAAATAAATATCCGTAAGTTTTCCGGAGAGTATTTCCTGATGAGTAGCAAATAGAAAGGTTCTCTCTTCAGAATTCATTTAAAATCCCCCAGGAGTGCTAAGTGATGCATTGAAAGCAATACGACACAAGTCTCCTTTTTAGGTTTTGAGAAAGTAGCAAAAATTGTAATGTAACCGTTTGGTAAATGCAATTATTTCTCGCGCCTTAATGATTGGCTTAATCTATAAATTTTTACCCTCGCATCCCGGTTTAATAGATCTTCCCTTACAAGACCACGAGATATTAGGATTGAAAGAGCATATCTTACGGTTCTATGAGGCAACATTGTTTTTTCAACAAGATCCTTTTGAGTCATCGGCCCCTCATATTCTAGAACTTTTAGAACCAGTTTCGCACTGGGGGGTAGAGAAAGTATTTCTTCGCCTAGCCTCATCTTCTTGAGGATTCTCTCATCATATATTCTCTCCTTTCGGGGAAGTCTCAAGAGTTTCATTGGTTTCTTAGCTACTCTAATTGTCAAATAATCGCTCTTGAGAGGTTCTCTGACAATACCATCTACTATTATCTCAATGGTGTATTTACTATTGATTTCCCTAATTGATATTTCTGACTCATCAGGGACGACGAAAGGTCTTCTAGAAGGATCTATTGAGTTTACAGATACAATTTCTAGTACTCGAGCTTTGGGAGCGATTATTGCCCCACCAGCTGATAAAGCATAAGCGGTACTACCCATTGGTGTTGCTATAATTACTCCATCACAGTGATCTCTCCAGACAAATTCATCATTAATAAAGAGAGCGTATTCGAGAAGAGAAGCACTCCTCCTCGGGAAGATCGCAACTTCGTTTATGGCAAATGCATCCATCTCATCAGATTCAACTTGTATTCGCGTTATTTCTTCAACAATTATATTTCCATGAGCCAGATATTCTACAGCTCTTCTGAAATTCTCGATGTGAGTATCCATCAAAAAACTTGTTTCGCCTCCAATACTAACTCCTAGGATTGGGATATCATTCTCCTTTAAAACCTGATGAATCAATAGCAGATCTCTGTCTCTACCAACCACAATTACGGCATCCCTATCACTTAACCTATTAACATTAAGCTCCTTAATAGTTAGAACATCATAATTAAGCTCCGAGTCTTTCAACACCCTTTCCAGGATAGAGACTATTTGCATCGGCTTAGATGGTATGATAACCGAAACTCTCATAGCTGATCATTCTTTGAACTTGCTATAGAGTGAAAATTTCTCCAGAGTTGCAGGCTCAAATTTTTATCAATTGAAAAATGGTATTATTCATATGAAAATAGACTATATGCAGAAAAATGTTAAGAACTGCCAAATGTATTTTAATAAAAGTTTCTGCTCCTGATTAATTGTTATATGGAGGATTAGATAAGAATTGCAACGTACAATTCGATTTTTAAGTGGTTTTAAATTAACGAAATGGGATTTGGCTTATTTATCTATCACGATATCTTTTTATATTTTCTCACTCCTCACGAAGAATGAACTTCATACTATAATAGCGGGAATACTAATAGGAGGCTGGCTTGTTTCTCGACCAAGCGAATGGGTGGCTTCTGGTATATCAAGTATTGGCTTATATCTTGGTTTATCAGATTATATCATTGGTACACTAAGCAGCTTAACAGCGATCATTGGCGAGATCATAATTACGATTCTCACCGTTAGAATAGCATTAATTACCGGAAACATTGATTTCCTAGAGCTAGCCTTTCTATCCATATTATATAGCATAGGATATAACTTCTTAATCTTGGGTGCTCTCGTCGCTTTCCGTGGTGGAAAATACATACCTCTCACGGATGAAGTTTTCTCAAGGGAGCTTGAGATACTCGATTGGGCGGTGATGGCAGCTCTTTTATTGGCTTTTACGTGGATTCTTGGAGGGAAATTGTCAGGTAGTGAAAGGATAATATTTCTCCCAAGATACGCGACAGCTGTTCTTCCGCTAGCATACATTGTTTATACAGCTAGTGTTCAGAGGATGAGAAAAGAGATGAAATCTAGAATACTTACTGAGGAGAAATTACTCGCATCCATAATCCTAGTCATAATAGGAACAGTGTGCGCGTTGATAGGTGGTGAGCTAATCACTGAGGGAGCATATTATTTCTTAACTAGGGGACGGGATTTAATATCGAGGTGGGGGTCTCCCATAGTGGTTACGGCACTAATAATTGGAGCGGCAAGTGCTCTGTATGACGCATTTATAAACATGGTATTTACTTCGCGGGGTAAAATAGTCACGAGTGTAGGAAATCTAATAGGCAGCGCGATTCAATTATTAATGCTTCTGATAGGTATCGTAGGTTTCATTGTTCCATTACCCCTCAATGGCTATGCGGCGTTCCAATTAATAGCAATATCATTAGTTCTCCTATTCTTCCGCCAAGCGATAGTTGATGATAGGAGGTTAGAGCCTTATGAAGGAGCTATGATGTTCATATTGCAGCTCTTCATATTCATAATACCGCTAGAAGTGTTCTAGTCGGGGATAATTTTTACTTGGAGTAAATCCTCTATCCTCCTAATTAATTTTTTAACTCTTTTCTTAGCGACGCTTAAATATTTCTCAGGCTTGAATATTTCTTCGATTTCCTTTTCATCTAAGTATTTCCTTACTTGCGAATCATTCATAAGGATTTCTTTGAAGTCCTTTTCTTCATTAAACGCTTTCATGGCTAATTTTCTAACTAATTCATGAGCTTTTTGTCTTCCAAATCCTTTTTTAGCAAGCTTAATCATGACAGCTTCTGAGAAGATTAGCCCCCTTGTGAACCAAATATTCTTAATTATGCGATCTTTGTATATTCGGAGTCCACTGATTACGCGGATAGCTCTGGATAATTGCTCATCGACTAGCAGGAAAATTTCTGGCAGAAGGATTCTTTCGACGGAACTATTGGTTAGGTCTCTCTCATGCCATAGTACGATGTTCTCAAATGCGGCTAGAGATAAGCTTCTAACTACCCTAGCTAGTCCTGATATATTCTCGCATAAAATGGGGTTTCTCTTATGAGGCATAGTTGAAGAACCTACTTGAGTCTCTTCTTTGAAAGGTTCCTCTACCTCCCCTATCTCTGTTCTTTGAAGATTTCTAATCTCCGTAGCCAATCTGTCTAGGCTTGAGGATAAATTTGCGAACCAGGAAATCAATTCGGCTAATCTATCACGGGGAATGATCTGAGTGACTATCTCTGCTTTACCTAAACCCAATTTCTTAAGTGCGAGATCTTCAAATTCTTCTCCTTCCTCCCCTAATGCAGTGTGAATTCCCACAGCTCCAGAGAACTTGCCTACTAGAATTCTTGGCTTTATTTCTCCGAGCCTTTCCAAGTGTCTCAAAAATTCATCTGCGAACACTGCAAACTTATGACCCAGCAAATATATGTTTGCGTGCACTCCATGAGTACGGCCAACACAAGGAGTATTGATATTCTCATAGGCTCTTCGAGCGAGTATAATTATCAGCTCCCTGAGCTTCTCCTCTATGATTCCCAACCCCTCTCGAATAAGTAGAGCCATCGCAGTATCCTTTACATCAGAACTAGTTAATCCGAAGTGAACGTATTCTCCCTCTTCTCCGCACTTCTCCGCGATAGCTCTCACAACAGCCATGATATCATGTTTTATCAGATCTTCCCATCTCTTCACATCTTCAAAAGTCACTTTCTGAACAGCTTCTCTTATAGCTATAGCAGCTTCTCTCGGTATAATTCCGAGCTCCGCTTGGGCCTCCGCTATCACAGCCTCTATTAATCCGTAAACCTTAACTATATTTGCGGGGGAGAAAAGTTTTCTCAGTCTTATATCTCCATACCGCCAATCAATCGGATGAGCAACTTTCTCGTAGAAATTCTCCATTCCCTATACACCACCGCATGATAATAGCTGTATGTTTCTTTCACTTAAATTCTCGAAACAAAACCAGTATTTCAGCATTATCCTTCTCCTCGGGGCGTTTTTATGCCTTCAGGCTTAATCCCTACCGGCATCATTAATGGAAAAAAAGTATATACAATTAAAGTTCCTATAATGGGAGAAGCGTATGTTGGAAAAACCTCGATTGCGAACAGGTTATCTGGAGGGGGGTACATTAGCGATTACAGAATGACTATAGGCGTTGATATTTTTATGAGATATATTGAGAACAATCATGGAATCTATCGGATACAGATATGGGATATAGCGGGTCAGAGGAAATTCTCATTTCTGAGGAAGATTTTTTACAAAGGAGCAAATGCGGGAATCTTCGTATTTGATGTAACTAGGAGGAGAACATTCGAGTCTCTCAATAATTGGATAAGGGATTTTCTCAGCTTCCATCCATCCGTCCCAATCATCATACTAGGGAATAAAAAAGATCTTGAGAGTCAGAGAATGGTTGATAAAAGAGAAGGCTTAGAACTCGCTAAGAGATTCTCAACAATTTACATCGAGACATCAGCCTTAACGGGAGAGAATGTTGAGAAAGCATTTTATTGGATAATAGATAGAATACTAGCTAAGAAGCACGCCGTAGTAAGCGTATAAACTGTGATGTTTATTCCTTAAAAGCACTAGTCATGAAATTTTTCTTCATTATGATTGGTGGGTTATTTTTTTATAATATTCACAACATGAGTTTCAAGGATATCGTTCTAGAGGGGGAACCGATATGGCATCATTACCAATATACAAACGAATACTCTACTCTACAGTGTTTTGTGCATACAGGCATCCAACGCCGAGAAAAATAGAATGTAGGCATCCTTTTTCGTTCAGAATTTGTGATCTTGACCTCTGCCCGATTGTCCAGGAATATTTTGCAAATGTTATTTTCCTACCAGAAGGCATTTTTCTAGTCATTAAGACACCTAGTGAAAATAAAGCGGCTGGCGAATGGAAGAGAATACCTCTTAAAATTACCCTAGATAATGAGGAGGAAGTTATGAGCATTATTAAGAAAGAAGCTGAAGGCATATCGGATAAGAACATGGAAGTATTAAAAGAGCGAGTACATAGGATCTATGAGCGCTATAGATTCCTGAAAGAAAAAGGAAAGGAGATTCCGATTCTGGAGGAAATTGAAGAAATTGAGGAGAAAGTAGGGGAGGAGGAAGAAGAAGAGTATTGGGAGGAAGAGGGTACCGAGTATGAAGAAGGAGAAAGTAGCTGATGAATTATCTAGGAGAATTAAGAGTGAGTTCGAACCAATTCTTAAATTAGTAGAAGAGCTAGAGCTCAACTTTGAAGAGACAATGCCTAAATTTAGAGAGAATATGACTAAAGAAGAGGTTGAAGCCACAATAGATTCTTTGGATAATCTCGCAGAAAAATATGAAGAGTTCCTTATGAATATAACATCAATCGCTGGTGAAGTAGCCGGTTTCTCGAAAGAAGGAGAAGAAGCATTTAGAGAATTAGAGGATGTAAGAAATAAGCTCGAAAGGTTACGAGAAGTAATGATCGATTTTTCAGGAGTTCTCAAAAAGGCCTTTATTGAAGGCGAAAATAACCCGATACAAGAAGTTAAGAAAGAGTATGTAGAACAGTTAAATAAGTCACTAGATGAGTTAAGGGAGTTCTTTTCGGACAGAGTATATGAGATAATACGACAACTCATGGATGAATTAGAAAAAATAGAAGCATACTATGAGACCGAAGAGGAGGAATAGAATCAGACACGCGCGGCCTTCATCAGGTCTCAGAGGTCCGTCTTTTCATCATTCTCTTTTTACCCAAATCTAACAAATCTTCTTCTTTCTAAAAGGATGATCGTATTGAAAAATTTTGCTCCATAGAGCGAAACAATAATTCAATCTCTTTTTCGATATCTGCAAATTTTTCAATTAGAGTAAAATGACTTATATTTAGAATAAATTCTCCAGTCTTTGATAATTATTTCTGTCTAGTTGATGAATATGTCTCTAGAGGAAATTGAGAAAGAATTAAGAGAAGTGGAAGTTGTTCCAGAGAACAAACTAGGATTAGGAATAGTGACTTGCTTTATCCTATACACAATATCCTCCATAGCAGTTTCCATCCTCACAAGCGGTATTAGCGGATTAACCAACATCTCTGAACTTTCCTCATTCTTAGTGGAAACCCCTGTAAAAGGAGTAGATATAGTTAAGAACATGTTAAGCGGAAATTATAGCCAGGCAATACTTCTCACGCTTCCAATAATCCTCGCAGGAATAATCGGGGGGGCAATGGCGAAGAGTACTAGAAAAGGAGCCCTGGCAGGATTAGTAACCTGGATTATCCTCTTCATAATAGGGTTTGGAATAATAATTAGCAAACAAAACATATCCACGCAGCAGATATTATCCTCCTTAGAGAATTACCTCGACAAAACATTATTCATCGATACAGTCTTAATATCAATCTTTGGAGCGATAGGAGGAGCAATAAGAGAAGAGAAAATAAAAACGAAATAAGCCAAAAAGTTGAAAGAATTGAGGAAATGAATCCCTGAATGTATAGCGATAAGCGTCAGCACTATGAGTGCTGCGGATTAATCTTCTCATTTTTCCTATCTAGTTCCTCGGGAAAAATCACTATCTCCTCTGAATTATTCTTCTCCCTTATAAAGTTCTTGAACTCTTCATCTATTGTTAAGAAAAACGCATTGTTCTCCAGCGCTACGCCATAAAGCAAATTATCTATCATGTCTTCGTGACCAAGCATGAATAGCTCTAGCGCTCTACGGTATGTGGATTCTTTTTATAGCGTGGTGAGTTTATAGGTTCCGCTTGAATTATGCTTTCTAATCCTAGAAAACATCAATAAAAAAATTCTGAAACAAGCGAAGTCTTTGCGGCAAATCTTGGAGAATAGAAAGCACCTAGTTTGGATTAAATTATCGATTTTGATAGGTTATAAGAGTAAGATTTTTTTAAAAATGCGTATGGAGAAATTTTGTTCTTTAGGGTTATTTTTCATTATTTTTCTGAAAAGATATAACTAGGGATATTGTATGAAAAAATATATCGCTCTTCTGTTCACGATTACAATTCTTCTTATCGGTATAAACGCTCTAATGCTTTCGGATTTAATAGCAAGGAAGTATCCATGGGTTAATGAAGTCATTATTGGGGAACAAGTTATTGAGGATGACCCATATAATGGGGATATAGTTTTTATCGCGACTCTCAACAAGAAAAAATACTCATATGGAGAGGAGATAAGCATTAAAGTTTATATCTTCAATAGGGGTGTGAGGCCACACGAACTCATGGCACTTCAGAATCCGGTGAGATTCCTAATAAAATTCGTTAGGCATGATAATTTCTCAATAACCATAGATTGGCCCGAGAATACGTTCTCATCTCAAGTAATTCTGCCTATCAAGATCTCTCCGGGGGAATATACCGTAGCTCTCGATACCTCTAGTCGTCCAGGCTTCAACACTAGTATTATAGCTGGAGAAAGAATACCGCCAGGGCGTTATAGCATTATAATCTCTTCCCGATACGGCATTGGAGAAGGTAAGACAGGCTTCATAGATATTCAACTAAGAGCCGATAACGTGTATATCGCGGTTAATACGTTATATAAGATGAGTTATGCGAGTAGCGGTTTTGGCGAAACAGTCGAGAGGAGCGCCGTCTACTGGATCCAATTAGAAAGCTTAATGCAATATGGCCTTATCCGAGTACTCTTCATCAGCAAACCACTTCACTATAACTGAAGCATCCACCACATATCTAGCCACGAATCTTCCTCCATCGCCTAATTTCCTCCGTAGAAGACCATCCCTCAATTCTCCTCCTTAATTTCTTAGCAATCTCACTTGCCCTCCTTACGCGTACTAAATCCTTCTCCCGAACTTTTGCCTTTTCCTCCTCTATCTTCTTCTCAATAGCCCTCCTGATAACTTCACTCCAATTGATATAAGAGAATTTATCCATCTCCTTCTTCAGCTCCTTATCAATTCTCACACTAATAATTGGAGACAAAGAAATCATCCTCCATCATTCACCAAAGATTCTATGTAATAATAATTCATAATCATATGTAAACGTAATACGCGCCAGATAATTCATCACTCCACAGAAGCTGAGATCAAAGAATTATACCAACATAATAAGCTAGCGGTCACGTAAGAATGAAGACTAATCACGGCTTTCACTGCAACTTCATTCTCATTATTTTTGCACACACAAACCAGGATCAGTTAATGAAGACTATGTTAAACAATCCATTGAGGTCTTTGTTTTCCTTTTTCTCAAGCTTTAAAGAGATCTGTAGTTTAATTATTAATCTAAAGCTGATTTCAGATCATAGCTTATTAACGAGTCATGATAATTTTCTACTCTTCAATATTTTGATATTTCATTTAGCTTTAGGTGGTGTAATGAATTTAAGTGAGGCGAACAGATGCATTCCTCAATGATAAGTGAATATGACGAGGAATTCTTGATTAAGAAAAAAGTTATGGCTGTTTTAGAAGTAGTTCTCCTAGAGATAATTTTCTTCATATCAGCATGGTACTTCCAATTGCTTTACCCATCATCATATGGCTGGTATTCAAAACTCATCATGATATTCCTCGGAATAACAGGCATTCTCAGTCACAGAAGAATAAGAAACTATGGCTTGTTCCCCAAGAACATAAAGTTCAGCATCAAATGGTCCATTTACATACTTCTACTTTTCCTCACAATCATTATTACTGGGGTAATAGCGGCGTGCATAGTTGGTTTTTGGGAGCTTAAAGTTAGTGCGCGATTATTACTTATTGATGCCATTTGGTTCTTCATTTTCGTCGGTTTCGCCGAAGAGCTGTTCTTCAGGGGATACGTGCAGTCGAGGCTAAATGAGGTTTTTACTAAAAAGTACAGAAAAATAATTGGAGTCGATTTTGAGTGGCACCAGGGAACACTCATAACTGGCGTTGTTTTCTTTGGACTTCCTCACATACTAGTTGGTATAAATCCCCTCATCAGAATTTACAACATAAGTCTAGCACACATAATTATCGCCGCGTTTGCATCTTTCCTCGGAATAATCTTTGGCATTATAAGAGAAAAAACCGGAGGTATAATCATTGTCACAATACTTCATGGACTAATAGATTTTACCGTATACGGAATTGGTAGAATAATCGGATTAATGCTATCTAATATCATTACCATCATAGCACTATTCTTTTTCTTCGCCGTATTTTTCGAAAAAATTTTAAAAGAACCACTAAGCGAGCAACAATGAATTGCATTAGACTTTTCAAAAATTTAAGTTTACTTTACACTCTAAATTAAATTTCGACGGTATAATTCCGTTATAACTGGTCGGGGGTGATATTTTTGGATGAGTTAGTTAAGAGAATTGAGATTGATCCAGAGAAGTTAGGGGGGCAACCAGTTATTAAGGGGACAAGGATTCCCGTTACTCAGATTTTAGCGATGCTTGCTAACGACTGGACTGTTGACGAGATTCTTAAGAATTTCCCAGAGTTGACTGAGGAGGATATTAAAGCGGCGATTCTTTATGCGAAAAAAATCCTTGAGAAGATTGACACGCATCCGCTTCCTGGCAGACGCTAATATACCAAAGCTTTCTGTTCAGCTTTTATCGGAGAAGGGTATTGATATCATTAGTATAAGAGATATAAATCCAGGTATGAAGAATAGTGAAGTAGCGAGGTTGTCTGCTCAACTAAATAGGGTTCTTATAACGTTTGATAAGAGATTTCTTTGGACTATTGTTACGTATAAAGTGAAAATACCAGGTCTGATAATTCTTCGAATAGGGATGGAAAAGAAGGCGCATGAATTAGCTGAATTCTTATATGAATTAATAACTCACCTAAAGCCTTCCAATATAGAGGGATACGCAATTATTGTCTCAGGGAAATTAAGAAAAACTAAGTTATAGCCTTCTTTTTTTAGATAATTTATCCGTAAATTTCGATTTTTAACGCTTATAACTTGTTTTTTCCTAATATGAAGGTTCTTAAACTAACGTGTATTTATTGTTTAAGTGAAGAAATCAAAGAGTATTAATGTAGATTAATTGCTGGGTCTAGCCTCATGGAGGAATTAGAGAAAAGGATCTCTTTTAAAGATGGCAAAGCATACATAAAAGGAAAAAATATACCAGTAGAGAAGATTCTTGAACTACTTGGGGAAGGGAAAACCTTCGATGACATCCTAAAGATGTACCCAGAATTAGAAAGAGACGACATAAAGGCTGCTCTCCTTTTTGCTAAGGAGACTATAGAGGATTTAATAGATTCGGGGTACATCCAAGCATAAACCAAAATGATTTTGACCTTATTATGAATATTGTTAGGTGACAATTAGGAAGACATATTGGTAAGAATTACCGGAGTAAGTAGGTTTACAATCATGCTCATAGTACAATATTATTATATCTTAGTGAAGATTGCGATATCAACTTTATAATTTATACTTATTTTTGTAATTAATAAGAAGTGTATGATGATTCATCTATCATTAAAAACTTGGGAAAATTCTCGAACAGAACAGATCTGGATATGCATTCGGGTTATGTTTGAAGATCCTTTTCAGTATAAATGGTTATATTCTTTATCTTTGCAAGTTCTTTGGCCTTCTCATCTACGTATGGCGAAACAATAACTAGACGTGGTGTGACCCCAGTCTTTTCTTGGTAAAGCTGGGATATGCGTAAAAGCTCAGCCACATCACCCTTTCTCACATGAGACTTAATCTCTATCAAAATATGCTCAGAATCCCTAATCAGAACATCCACATCAATCATACTTGGATGACCATAAACCAGACCCTTTTCATCATAGACCTCCCATCGCTCAACCTTAGCCTTAAAGAATCTCTCTAAAATACCTTTAAGAGCTTGGCGAACAGATGCCTCATTAATGAGCCCCCATCTTGCTCCTAGAGCAGAAAGCTTTATATCAAACGCCTCCATTCGCCGGTTGAAGTCTTCTCGCATCTCCTCCATCCGCCTCTCGAACGCCTCCATTCGCCGGTTGAAGTCTTCTCGCATCTCCTCCATCCGCCTCTCGAACGCCTCCATTCGCCGGTTGAAGTCTTCTCGCATCTCCTCCATCCGCCTGTTGAAATCTATTCTTAAATTCTTTATTTCTCTGAGTATTGCATTGGTTTCTTCTCTTGTCGCGAATGCGGATGCTAGGGTTCCTATCAGCATTGTTCTGAAATCTTCGTCCTCTTTCAATAGTCTTATTATTTCTCTCTTTAAGACATCCCTCCGAATCTCACCAGACATCCAAATCCACCCAGCTATACTAATAAGAACTATACGCGTAGTCGCAGTATAAAATATTTCAACAAACCTGTTTCTTCATTCTTACTCATTCTTAGAAGCTCCACAACCAAGCGATCAGCTTCATTAAGTATACCACTTAAAGCTTCATGTACAGCACCCCTAACACGATCAACCTCTTGGGTATTAAGAAATAACTTCCCTCCCAATTCCCTTGTCTGGGAGTTTCTTTTTGCCTCACGCAACAATAGGAATCATCATCGGGCCTGTACTAGACTTTCAATTCCCTTGTCTGGGAGTTTCTTTTTGCCTCATAGCCGTGCTTAGCAGGGGATCCAGCAGCGAATAAGATTTCAATTCCCTTGTCTGGGAGTTTCTTTTTGCCTCAGTTTTGTGAAAAACTTTGGTATATCCCCTTTTACAAGTATTTCAATTCCCTTGTCTGGGAGTTTCTTTTTGCCTCGTAAATCCGCTATTACAGAAGTTTCCTATAGCTTACGTCTTATTTCAATTCCCTTGTCTGGGAGTTTCTTTTTGCCTCAAACTGGACAAATCACAACAAGAATTACAGAAATTATCATTATTTCAATTCCCTTGTCTGGGAGTTTCTTTTTGCCTCTGATAATAATCGCGACAAGGCAGTTGCCAGAGGGCGGGGATTTCAATTCCCTTGTCTGGGAGTTTCTTTTTGCCTCGCAGAGTATATAATAACTCTCTCAATTTATGATGTTTATATTTCAATTCCCTTGTCTGGGAGTTTCTTTTTGCCTCATAACGAGATCATCAATAGTAACGCAACAATAACAAGTAATTTCAATTCCCTTGTCTGGGAGTTTCTTTTTGCCTCTAGGCTCACATCATCCGAGCTATGTGACATAATGCAAAATTTCAATTCCCTTGTCTGGGAGTTTCTTTTTGCCTCTACAGTCAACAGAACAACATAGCTAAATAGCCATATCATTTCAATTCCCTTGTCTGGGAGTTTCTTTTTGCCTCGTAACTTAGGTTATTGCTGTGAACTTTGGTTTAACAAATATATTTCAATTCCCTTGTCTGGGAGTTTCTTTTTGCCTCGGAGAAATAAATGATAGAGTATTGCAAAAATTGAAGAAATTTCAATTCCCTTGTCTGGGAGTTTCTTTTTGCCTCCTACGACAGTTAGGCTATAGAGATGAAGAGCTAGCAATTAATTTCAATTCCCTTGTCTGGGAGTTTCTTTTTGCCTCAGACGCTATTTCAGGTTTACTATATTCAAGTATAATATTGAATTTCAATTCCCTTGTCTGGGAGTTTCTTTTTGCCTCATCAC